>Ga0157357_1000720_pt1 | contig 13975 bp, 12 predicted proteins | sample AttcapACBM1_FD_111485 | JGI IMG/M metagenome (GOLD analysis project Ga0157357, IMG submission 111485) | Fungus gardens microbial communities from leaf cutter ant in Botucatu, State of Sao Paulo, Brazil - Atta capiguara ACBM1 | ecosystem: Host-associated > Fungi > Mycelium > Unclassified ... | reverse complement strand
TATAATAAAGTGACATCTTAGTTGTCTAAGTAAAAAAGATCCTGTTGCAAAGTATTATACTTAGTAAGAATTAGATAGTTAATATAAAAGTTTTCATATAGATTGAATCACTACTAATACTACTTATCTTTCTATCATTGCTTACACTTCCTCAGCTCTCTATTATAGTATTTACTATAGGTAAGTGGTTACCAGTTGTCTACACTGTACCATGCTGCTGTACATTCTGTTTATTCTAACAGGTTCAAGTATAAATGTGGTCCAAACATAAATAGGAGCCAATATGACAATGTATTGATCCATCTTTAGCATAAGAGTGATCTAATAAGCTGTGAAAAACTGTAAATGACTGATAGTAAGACAATGCTTCATCTGTAAACAACTGTAAATAACTAAAAGTTATAAAATATGTATATAGGTAGTAGTATATGTAATCATGTGATGTACTAACTAATTAAGATGCAATTCCAATACCAAGTTCACAGTAACTATGGTTATACTGATGAGATCACTTCTAACAGAGAGTCAGCCTAATATAAGAGGAAAGTGCTGTAATATGAAATACAGAGCACTTCCACATACCTTGTGCAGAGATATATTAGATATAAAATTAGTCTTGAAATAATATTTTGCCTAGTCATTATATCACCTGATCACATGTACAACACTCTGTAGATGTTTTTCTGACTTTGAGTTATTTACAGTTGTTTACAGCTTACTGGGTGATTCTTGAACTATGAGAGTGATTCATGAGACTGCTAATATCTCTTATTCATCACATATGCTGTTATATCCTATGTTCCAACATTATCCACCCCAACCCATGGATAACTTTCTATTATTCATTCATACTTACTAACCTCTTTTGATACCTGTTCATTTTACCTTAGATATTCTTGCTGGCCAAAAACAACTCTATAGAACTTTATCTCTTAACATCTAAGAATCACTAGTAATCAGAGTAACTCACTTAGTAGTTACATTCCAGATAACTACCATAGATATACTAACTAGTATATAATCTGGTAGTTTACACTGTAGCATCTTATTCTGAAAATTGACTAAAACTAGCAGAATTCTTCTATTGTTAGCAATGACATGCCTTACCACCTTCTGGTGGTTTTCTACCCACTAATTTTTAAGCCTCCAATCCAAAATATATAACCAGTGTGACTTGTAGAGGCACAGCACATGAACTAAAGCTATATATTATTCTACTACAACTTTTGCATTCTCAGATAATACAAAATAACTTAGTACTTGACATCTGAGATACTTCTTCTAGATCTTAGATAATAAGATATGAACCATATCTAATATGTGCTCTGGAATTTAACAGGATAGTAGCAAGAAAACATAATTGATGACAGAAAACAATACTATAAATATATGAGGTCACCTTTTAAAGAAAAAAATTTAACAATGCTTTGAAAAATAGCAGATGTACTTATCACTGCTCCTATGCTTACAGCTTTCCCATTCTTTTGATATATCTAGGTACAGATTATAATTATATTCTCATCTAGTTTGACTTATGAGATAATGGCAGCTACTTCAGTAATTGCTTGTATCACAACTTTGTTCTTGCTCTTGTTCTTAGCAATTAACATCTTATGCTCAGAAAAATTATTTCCTACCCAAAAGTTGTATTAATAGCAAAAATAAATAAATCTATTATGAAATATCCCAGCCAAGTCATCAGTGAGTGCTACTCTATCTATAGGCTTAATCTACCATTAGGCTCAAGTAATTGCTTTTACTTCTAGAATTTATCAGAAAGCTTATATATAAATAAAAATATTGAGGTTGAATAGCATTTAAAGTTAACAAACAAATAGTGAATTAAGCTTCTTGTATGCAAGCAGTTCCATAATATCATATGACATAGTACTATGTCTCAAGAAAGGAAGTGATCTGAATATTGAAATACATAAGAAAAACTCTTGACAACAGAAAATCCCTCATTTCTGGCATACTCTGAAGGATAATTACTTATGTCAAGCTAGCATCAAATTTGATAATTTATGGAAATGCCTAGTTTAAAGCATAGAAGAAAACCAAATATAAGCTAATCTTTTCTTTGATCACTCTTCATTTATTCAGGGTACTTCAGCTAACTTCAAGATGAAATTTGATAATTCAATCCAAGAATTGCATATCTGTGTTGTTGCTGAAATATGATATACTATCTTGATTGTTAGTATATTTCTGGTTCAAGTCTAGTCATAAGCTCATAATTATAACTTGACTATACTGGATATATAAATAAAAGCCACAATAGAGAGCTTGAACAGTTTCTGACCCACTTTGGAGATTATCTAAGCTCTACAAGAGATGCTATTGAATTGATTATAGGGTTAGGGAAATTTTTAAGTGGAATAAATATTATTGACTCAAAATAATTAAATTCTATAGTATCAAAAATGTTTTATTGTATTAATTTATCTACAAAGTGGGCAACTTTCTCTTTTTTTAACACTGATAGTGTCACTAGCTAATTTTCCAGCATTTTGAAGCTTAGAGTAAATCTCATAAAACAATAAAAAACCTTGTAAAGAGCATAAGTATTCTAGCTAGCCAGCTCAACAGGTTTAAGCAAGTTTCAAAGTCTAATGAACTGGATGCTACTACCAGCATATTTCCTAGAATGATTGAAAGAAATGGTGGATTTTATTCAGAAGTAGCTCAAAAATTGCATGTATATATATCAATTCATCTAAGATGGATTCTCCACTGAATAAGTATATTCTTGTTACTTGTCACATCCTATATTCGGGTCTCATCTGTTCTAACTCACGGATAACTACCTATTCTCATTCACACTCCCAAACCTCTTCCAATAAACCTTGTTTATTTCACCTCAGATATCCTCACTAGTCCAACAAAACTCCATAGATCTTTCTCTCTTGACATCTAAGAATTACCAGTAATTAAAGTAACTCACTTAGCAGTTACATTCCAGATAGCTACCCTAGATATACTAACTAGTATATAATCTGGTATTTTATACTATAGTAGTCATTCTAAAAATTAAGTAAAACTAGCATTTCTCTTCTAGTGTTAAAAATAATATATCTTACTATCTTCCAGTGGTTTTCTACCTTCTGAGTTCCCAATTCCCAATCTGAAATATATGATCCATGCAACTTATAAAGGTGCAGTATATAAGCTAAAGCCAAAGGTTGTTTTGCTTTGTCTTCTGTATTCTTGGATAATGCAAAATTACTTAGTTTTGGACTTTTAAAATGTCCTTTTAGAATCTTGGATAACAAAATATGAACTGCATCCAATATTACTACTCAAAGGGACAAAGAAATTAAATTATAGAACAACCTAGATATTACAAACTCAAGATCTTAGGGTTAGTCAAGTGAATGAACCTTGTATTGGGTTAATACAAGAGGACTCAATAAAGAACTCTGCATAGGATTGTCTACCTTATATACTAAACTATGATGGTTTATGCTACTACCTCTCCAGCCTATCCTAAATGACCATGTGTTCACTTTAAGGTCAACATGTGTTACACACATAATATTATCCTTGTAGAACCTTCTATATTCTTCTCTATAATTTCATAACTTGTGACCATTACTGTGACAATGTTATCTGATGTGACTGATGTGTGACAGTATGATCATGACATCACTCTAACTCTAACCCCAGCTCCAAATAAAGAAAATAAAAGAAAAAAAGAAAAAAGAAAAGAGAATTTAAATAAAGAAGCTAGTATCCAGACTTCACATATCTGATATTATCCTCCCTTTAAGGTTCCTACTTTTGGAGGAACTTGTTAGTTCATTTTTCCTTCTTGTTTTATCTTCTCTCTTCTACCTTTTCCAATTGCTCTCCAACTTCTTTAAATATTCATTCTCAAACTTTCTATCATCCTATCCATATAACATCTTTGCTGTATATTCTTCTGGTAACTCCCTCCTCCTAAAGTTCTTTTCTTCTGCCAAATCCAACTTTTCCTACCTCCTTACTTCTGCATTCATTCTTCTTTCAAACTCTGTTACTAACTCTTTTGCATTTTCTAAATACTCCTCTTTTTTCCAACTGTTCTGTTCTACTGTAAACCCCTTCCATCACACTAAGTGTTGTGGCAACCACTAGTCACAAAACTAATAGAAGCACAAGCAATAAATCTCAAAGGCAGATATTATTGTGGGGATCACAAGAGAACTCAACAAGGAGTTCCTGCTATATTACTATCTTATTTATAAATTTACTTTATATAATTTACAGATGGTCCATGCTAACATTAATTTACCCTACCCTAAAGTCTATGTGTTGTCCATAAGTACACTATATGTACACCATGAGATTGACATGCTGTTGACATGCTCCTTGATGTCACCCATCTAGTTTACTCTAGTCCACTTCTAGGCCTATGACCTCACATCATGTGATATGTCATGTGACCACAGTCACATACCTCTCCATCATCAATAAAAATAAAATCAAAAGAAAAGAAATATTAAATTAAGAAAAATAGATAAAAGAAAAGAAAAATATTAGTGTCCAAGTGTACTATAATACTAAGTACTTTACTACTTCTCTAACTTTTCTTTTGTTTAATATTTTTTTTACCTCCCATTCTTCAACTCTCTCTAATTCTACTAGTTTCACTTCCTTCTTCCTTTATCCTCCTATCTGATTTTTATATTATACTATCTAACTGACATTCACTACCAGATGAATTCTCGTTGAAGTTTGCAGTCATAACTTGACTACATTGGTAGAAACTACCTTATTAATAATATATGGACCTATATATTAGTCCACTAATTTCTTTGCTAGTCTTTCTTTGAACACTAGATCCTTTATACTCTATCTCTAATCTTCCATTCTTCTACTTCCTTCCTTCTCTTATCCACTTGTCTTGTCATTTCTTCCTGTGCCTTGACTAATACTGCCCTAGCTTTTTCTTGTACTTTTCTCATTCTCTCTGCAAACTCTGTTGTCTTTTCCATTTTTCCATTTCTTCTTAAATCAACTCACATTCTCAATTCTCTACCATAGTTCGCCATAAACAGAGACACTTTATTTGTTGGATATGCCTTGTTATTAATTATAAACTTCACTAATGCTAACCATTCTGGCCAATCCTTTTGCCTATAATTGACAAAGAACCTTAGGTATTGTTCTAGTTCCTGATTTATTCTCTCTGTCTGCCTATCTGTTTGTGGGTAGAATGACATTGACGGCTTTGTTTTGATTTCTAATATACTATTCAACTTCTTTGTCATTTCTGCTACAAAATATGGTCCTCTATCCAACACAATACTCTTTGGTAACCTATGCAACTTCCATACATTATCTTTAAATAGTTAAATAGCCTTGCTAATCCTTCTGCTGATGTCCCTTCTGTTGTTGCCATAAAATGTGTTATTTTGGACAACCTATTACAGACTACTAGAATTGTATTCTTTCCTGCTACTACTAATTAACTTCATGATAAAGTTTACAGTTAGATATGTCCACAGCTTTTTTAGGACCTCACTTTGCTTCAAATTTCCTACTGGTACCTCTGTCCTGTTCTTCATCCTCTGACACATATTGCAACCCTCTACATATCTCTCTATATTCTTCATCACTCCTGGCCACCAATAATTTCTTATCACCAGCTCTATCATCTTCTACTTTCCTCTATGTCTGGCTACTGGTACATTATGATACAACCAAATTATTTCTGCCCTTGATTCTTCATTCTTCAGTATATACACTTTACCCTCTTTCAACACTCTATCTGCCATTTGTCTCCTCTCACTACTTTTACTTCTGCTTTCTTCATCTCTTCTACTACTCTAACTACTTCCTCATTCTTACTCCTAGCTTTTTTTATATTTTCTACTATACCTACCTCAGGTTCTTCTATTACTACTTCATGTAAGCTACATAACCAGTAGTTCTTAATAAATACTTGATTTTCATTATCCTTTTCTACACCTACTTTCCAGTCTGGTCTCTTACTAAGTCCATCTGCCTTCTCCATTTTTGTTTCTAGAACATCTTTTAAGATAAAGTCAAATCTCAACAAATATAAGACTCAATGGACTTGTCTTTGGTTTAACTTTTGTGCCTTTATAAAGTACTCCAGATTCTTATGGTCTGTTTAGATCTCAAACTTGTATTTGGCAGTCTCTAATAAATACCTCTAATTTTCTAACCCTCTTATTACTGCTAACATCTCCTTGTTATGAGTTTCATAATTGCTTTCAGTCTTATTTAGAGATTTTGAAAGAAATATCACTAGTCTCCACTTCCCATCCTTGCATTTAATAGATAAAAAACTTCTGTAGCATAATTTGATGCATCTACTTCCATTCTCATTTTTTTGTTTAAGTCCAGTGTTGCTAACACCAGTTCTTTTGTAAATCTTTCCTTCAGCTCCCCAAATGCCTTCTCCTGTCTTTCTGTCCATTCCCACTTCTGATTCTTTTTGACCATATTATGCAATAGTCTGGTTATGGATGCAAAGTCCTTGATAAATCAACAATAGTAATTCACCAACCTTAGGAACTTCTGTACATCCTTGACACACTTCAGTGTTGGCCAATCTAACACTCCCTTCATTTTATCTTCTTCCATCTTAATCCCCTCTAGTTCTATTATAACTCCTAAAAATTCTACTTCCCCAACTTTCTACTTATACTTCTCTAGTTTCATATACAAATTGTTCTCCACTAATCTCCTTACTACTTCTTCTACTAGCTTGTTGTATACTTCTTCCCTCTCTGTTCCAATAATTATGTTATCAATAAAGCTCACTATCTTTCTAGTGTTGATAAGATCCTATAAAATCTCATTCATCATAGTCTGAAAAGTTGCAGATGAATTTGTTAATTCAAAAAACATCACTGTCAGTTTGAATAACCCTTCTGGGGTAGTGAATACCACCTTCCACTTATCTTCCTCCTTTATTTGTACATTATTATATCCCCATTGTAAGTTCATCTTAGTAAATACATTTTTTGTACCTATGTTTTCTACAATATCCAAAATAAGAGGCAAAGGATAATTATTCTTTACAGTCCACTCATTTAAATATTTATAGTCCTGTACCATCCACTTCTTACCATTCTTCTTTCCCACAAAGAACACTGGTGTCATTTGAGGCGACTTTGAGAGTCTAATATACCCTTTCCTTAATTGTTCAGCTATAAACTCATGCATCTTCTCCTGCTCTTCTCTTGACAATGGATATACCTTCCCCTTCCTTGGCACAAATCCCTTCTTTGTATTCACTGTGTGATCCCACAGCTTCTTTGTTGGCATCTGTTTACTTGCCTTCTTGCCAAAGACATAGATCTACTTATGAAATTTTGCTGGAACCAACTTCTTAGCTTCTTTCTCTGACTTTGCTGCTTCTTCCTTATCATCCCAAATCTCCTATTCTTCTACTACTTTTCTTACTTCCACCTTTCTTTCCTTCTTTGGTTTTTTCTTTTCCTTGTTCTATTTTTCCTCTCTTTCTTCCTATTTCTTTCTTTTATTTATGCTGCCCTGACTTTCCCTGCTTCTCACATTTTTCTAGGCACCTTATTATCTTTACTTCTCCTATTCTCCAGTCAATCTTAGGATTGTAATGAGCTAGCTATGGTATTTCCAAGATTACATTCCACTTCTGCCCTCCAATCACATCTATCTCTATCCTCTTCCTATATTCCTGATAATAAATATTTACTTCTACCATATTTTCTATAGGCCTCTCCTTGTTAAATGTTCCATCTATATTTCTTACATATATTGGCCTTTTCATTTTATTTAGCTTAAATCCTTGTTTTCTTGCAAACTCCAAACTCATTACTAACCCCATAGCTCTACTGTCCAGCAACACTTCCACTATCACTCTTTCTTGTGTATCAATCCTTTCTAATCCAATATTCACTGTTACTTCTCTTAACATATCCCCATTGTCCAGATTTCATGCAGATGAATTTTCTACTACTCTAGAGAGCATTGCAAACCTATTGTTATTGAGACCTAGATGAAAACTACTAGATCTCTCTCCCTATTTAAATTACTTTGTCTGTTATTTCCTTCCATCTTTGTCTATTGTTCTATCCATATTCCAGTCTTCTTCCCTCCCTAATTCTATTCCCTATTCCTCTGTTCCTACAGTTCTTTGCCAAATATCCAAATCCCCCACAACTATAACAATTCCTATTTCCCCAATCCACATCTATGGTATATGGGATATGTTAAGCAAACCCTGCCCTTTGATTAGAATGTACTATTACTGCATTTGTCCTCTCTACTTCTTCTATCAGAACAAGTTCTGCTGAAGCCCACTATTGCAGCACTTCATGCCTTCTTGGCCATATTTGTGGCTGTGGTATTTTTTGCCTAAATACCCCTTGTTGGTTTTGTCTTAGAGCCTATGGCCCCTGTTCCCATTCCCCCCTTAACCTCTCTTCTTCTCTTCTACTCTACTTCCAATTCCTATTTAAAGCAATCACCCTATCATATCACTACTTGATTGAGCCTGGCTGCTGTTCAGACTCTATAAGCCTTCAACATATAGTGGTGTTGATTCCTTTCTTGAATTTCTCTACCACTGGTCTACCCTTATATCTACTTCCCCTAGCTGCTCTTCTAAATTCTTGCACAAATTTCTCTATTATTTTTCCTCCTTGCTCTAATCTCTTCAACTCTGCTATCTTTGTTGATTCTTTATTTTCTCCTCCAAATTCCTTTCTTATATCTGCTAAAAATTCTCCTGCTATTTCATATTCCAATATTCCAACCTCTAAATCTTCCAATATATTCCTCTTTCATACATCTGCTAATCCTCCCTGCATATATGATAACACCTATTAGATCTGCTTTTTAACTGCTGTTCTCCTTATCTTTATTTTTATATACAATCTACATACCATCACAAATCCTAGAACCTTTGATGAGGTTCTATCAAACATTTGTGGCCTCACAACTTCTGTACTTGTTACTACTGCTGCTTCCCCCCCTCATCTCTTCTGTAATGCTTGTAGTTGAGCCTACAGTGTTGCAAGCTGCTCCTATTGTTGTTGAGCTAAAAGCTCGAAGTTGATTGAGCTACATTGACTCATGGTATAGGATGGTGGTGATGTTGATAATGCTGATAGTAGTAGTGAGGGTAATAGAGGCAGTAGAGTAAGTGGTGGTGACTGCTGTTTAGAGAGTACAGATTTTGTGTTAGACTCACTTCCCTCCTTATACTCTGAGCTCAATTTTTTCTCTATAAGGGCTAGTGGCACTCTTTCTGTTCATCTCATCCTATCTACCAACTACCTAACTACTAACTACTGCCTTAATAAATTCCTGTCTAATATCTCTAAAGAGAGAATGCCTACTCTAGATGGGACTTGTAAGAGACTCTACTATTTCTCTGTGTATACAGGTCACAAGAGAACACTGCAGTATGAGACTTCTATACAAAATTTCTACACTAACAACATCCATACAAGGTAATATGTCTACCTACACCAGTGGGCTTTGGTACAACTAAATGGCCAGATTTCCTCTATCTAACTAGTGCACTTCTTAAGCCTAGGATCTGGCTGTTTTTTTTGACTTTGGATACATTGCCCTTGATTAAAGATGAATAGAGAGTAAGAGGAAGTTGAGGAAAAGGGCCCTGAGTTGGGTAGTCTCAAGAAAGGAAATTAAGTTTTAATGTTATAACTCAAAGATCTTAGAGTAGGTTAATAGAAAGAACCTTGTATTAGGGTTAACACAAGAGAACTCAATAGGCAACTCTGTATAGGATCATTTACCTTATATACTAAACTATAATGGTCCATGCTACTACTTCTCTAGCCTACTCTAAATGACCATGTATTCACCTTAAGATCAACATGTATAATATATATTATATAATGTTATTTTTCCAGAATCTTCTATACCCTTTTCTATGACCTCATGACTTGTGACTGTTACTATAACCATGTCATATGATGTGACTGATATGTGACAGCATGATCCTGTCACTCTAACCCTAATCCTAAGTTCAAAAGAAAGAAAATAAAAGAAAAAAGAAAAAGAAAAGAGAATTTAAATAAAAAAGCTAGTATCCAAGCTTCACATATCCAACATATACTACAAAAATAAAGCTACATATACTTGATGAGCTTGAAATACTTAAGTGTATCTCTAAGTGGACAAGGACAACAAATTATTCCTAATGCAGTTATATCTTGACTTTGTACTGTCTAAGAATGAATAATCATCCATTTCACTTACAAAACTTGTGTTAAGGCAACTGCTTGAGAATCTCAATTCTCTTTACAACCAATGCTATATAGATAAACCATTTCAACCTTATTAATTTGAACTAGACACCAAAATCAGTCATTTGATTATGGTATATAGCCAAGTAGTAATAATTTGTCTTACTTGTTTATAGCCTTACACACAAATGGATTAAATTCTATTCTTTCTTGTGTCTTATACTTTTCCAACATTATACTTGGTAAAGAATAAGAAATAATAGTTAATACTTAAGAACTGGAATATTTACAACAAGTCAACTCTAATATTGAGTAACTATAATCAAACAAATATGTACAAGGTTTAAGCTGTAGGATGGCTATTCAGCCCATAAGAAGAAGATATTACAATTAGAAAAAGCAGTTCTAAAACTATTTTCATATAGATAAAGCTCTATAAACTTGATAAACCCCATAGCAGTTACTTAAATTAGGGCAACTGTATATTTGAACTGTCAGTGTTGTAAGCTTAGAAGTCACCCTCAAACAATGTGGTATGGAAATAGCCTTGTTAAGTTTTTTGGTTTAGAAGATTTCCATCTTGTTTTAATATATCATTTAATTTCCCAAACTTCATAATCAATAACTAAAGACAATTTATTTGTTATATAGGCTTTGTATCATTTAATTTCCCAAACTTCATAATCAATAACTAAAGACAATTTATTTGTTATACAAGCCTATATAAGACATGAAGAGTGTCATTAGTTTGAAAACAGGATGAGGGTTATGTGTGAGAGTATGTTTTGTGATTATTTGCAATAGTCTCAAATTTGGATCTAACAATGGTAAATATACATTCAAGAAGGTTAATTATACATATTAACTATTACAAAATTATTTAAAACTTTCCAAGATTGCTAAAAGGTATAGAAAATTCAAGAATTGGAAAAGAGAAAGGGATATGTACTATTCACAAATTTCTGCAGTTGTGATATTCAATCACTATTTACTTTAACTCATGTTATATTATAAATTTTTCCATATGGTTAGGAAAAATTACATATGAAGGTATACATTTACAAGAAACCATATGGAAGCATTGAGGACTATTAGTGTATTTCAATATAATAGATCAGCAGTAAGGCATTTGTATATATTTACTGCCTATTTATCTTTGTCTTCTTTGTCTGTATTTTTTGAAGCAGCTTGGAAATAATTATAACCTGAATTGATATCAATACTTATTAGTTACTATGACTGATCTAGCATGGATCTACATCTTCTTTAGTAGCCATATTCACACATGAGTTCTATGGGCTGAACATAGAACCAGTTACAAAACTTATAATAATCACAAGACTACTGACATTATGTTCAGAACCAGTGATAAAGATAAACATATTAGTATCTTCTACAATCTTCTGGACATATGATTGTGAATAGAAAAAAAAGCAGAAAAAAAAGAAAAAATATATTGAAAATAATTATAAGGGCTCAAAGTATACCATAATAGTATACTAATGTTTAGGAAAATGAGATTTATTAGTAACCAGACTATAACTAAAAAACAAGTTGCATTATGGCTATTTTGAATATAATCTCATATAATTTACATACTCATTACTTAAATTTTACTTATACTTTATACTAGAATCATGCCTCAAATCATAACACAGCTTAGCTGACATTCAAAGAACTACTTTTTCTAAAAATATTCACTGATAAATATCAGTCTAACACCAAACAAATAGTACTCTTATATTATAGAAAGAAATTGTCTACTATATACTCCAATCAAGGGTATTAACATTTTCTACTATATATGTGACTTAAAATAATATTCTGCCTAACCAAAGAAGACTATGAGCAAACAATTGTGTTAAAGTCCCTTAAATTTCTTTATTTAGTTCTAGCCTATCTGTTATGACAACTGTTAGAGCAACTAGATGAAGTCTATAAGTTTACACAGAGTTTATAATCTTCAGGAAAATTCTGAGTTTATTATTCTTACTTACACAATATATAACTCATCTCTAGAAAAATCCTTAGAGAACATATAAGATTCTTTAGAGGTGACAGCTACTCTAAATACTATTAAAGTTGTAAACAATAGACTTGGTTTTATTTCTTTCTCTCTTATTTTTTTTTTTGTTTATTTATTTATTTTATTTTTGGTTTTACTTTTCTTTTCTTTATTAAACAAAGAGTGTGATGTTATGCATGGTGGTCACACAGGTCACATGATAACATGTCACAGAGAAGGATATAAAAGGTTTTGAAATAGATAATGTTATATAATATAACAACAGCATATTGGCCTTATGAGAAGTATATAGAATTTAGGGTAGGTTAGCTATAGTATGTGTATAGACAAAAATATTTACTATATAAGATAGATTAGTTTGTACTTAGAACTCTATTGAGTTCTCTTGTATTACTTAATACAAGAGTTTTATTTTGTCTTTATTAAAGAACTTAAGTTATAACTATACTAGGTAGTTAAGAATTCAGATAGTATAAAAGAATCTGCCACTTTACCAAAAACTGAAATATAAACACTACCAATGTTTGTTGCCAATTCTATAAATCTCTCTTATCCCAAGTTTTAAGTCTTAGCTCTTATTATGATTGATCCCTCATATCTTTAATATGGCTAGCTTAGAGACTATAGGTGTTGGGGTTACTTCATTATGACTCAATGATTAGCTGTACCACATGTTGTCTCAGTCAGTGCCTCATGTAGTAGACAAGACTTTCTTATACTTTTCTTATATATCATAACTTGTTTGTCTCATCTATAATATATAGTCTTTAGGTATATATAGTTGTAGATATACTCATGTATCCTTATGCTTTACCAATTGACTCCTTATCTCACTCTTACTCGAATCTTTGCCTAAGTTGCAACCTGAGCTGGGCTTAAAAGCTATAACAGCTCTGCCATTAATTCTACTGAATCTCTGCTAATTATTGTACTTATAATAATTATAATCTTCTCTTTTACTACTGTCTAATATACTCCCACCAATCTACAACATTTTAGGTTTTTCTATCAGAGTTCCTAACTATCTGGCACCATTATTCTTGTTATAAATTAAGTCTTAAAGTATTATAAACTAACTTTTAAGATATCTGAGATATCTGCTTCTTAATCTCCAAATAGAACTTTAACTATACCCAGATATACTTCTACATCTATACTTGTTCATGCACAGATTAGCCTCTCATGTTTGATCTTCTAGCAATTCATCACCTAGACTTTTAGTTATCCTATATTTTAGAAACTGTCTCTATAATGTCTTCTTAATTATCTCCTACATTACTATTTTCTAGCCACAGTTCTAACTACAGGCTTGGGATTGAAGACCAAGTAGATACCCTATAATATTTAGTCTGGAAATTGGCTAAGAACTAACCAAGAGTCTTCCAACACTTATCCTCTCACTTCTCTAACTAAGCTATTAGTTAGTCTTTTCTAACACTTTGTTATCCAAAATTATAACCACATAATAGATAGTAGTATAACACATAAGTAAAGACCAAGGTTATTACTTGAAATCATGTTACCAATTCATGAATAAGCTTTCTGTTACAACTCAAGCCCTTAGTGCTAGACAAAAGAAGAACCTTGTATAGGGTTTATACAAGAGAACTCAATAGAGAACTTGGTATAGGATAGTCTACTTATATATACTAATTCTCCATGGTCCATGCCAGCTATTTCTAACCTACCCTAAATGACCATGTATTAGTCATGAGGTCAATACTTTGCATAATGT
>Ga0157357_1000719_pt1 | contig 13984 bp, 13 predicted proteins | sample AttcapACBM1_FD_111485 | JGI IMG/M metagenome (GOLD analysis project Ga0157357, IMG submission 111485) | Fungus gardens microbial communities from leaf cutter ant in Botucatu, State of Sao Paulo, Brazil - Atta capiguara ACBM1 | ecosystem: Host-associated > Fungi > Mycelium > Unclassified ... | reverse complement strand
GTATCTTCATCAGTTTTTCCGTGGGATATTCAAGGTTCTTCGACCAATGTCGGGGTCTTGTAAAATGTCAAGAACCAATTCTTTTGATGGAGCTATCAATGATCGACAGACAACTGATTACTAAATCAGGATTAGAGAGAGTCAAGATGTCTTGGAAATTCAGATAGTTTTATGACATGTCACATTGCTTCTCCACCAAGGACAAATGGAGTCTGAATGGTTACTTCTTTTTCATTTAGAAAATCGAGACTCTGTTGCTATACGATTGGATGGATGAACATCATTTTTGCATCAAATCGTTCACAGATTGTGGCTAATAGAGCGCATGTTAGTTTTTTGTCGCTGATGACTCAGAGATAACCTTCCTCATTTTAGTAACTAATCTGGCACTATCCAGCCACGTTTGGGCAGAATAACATTGTCCTGTTCGCTGTTGCAAGGGACAGCAAGACACTACCGTTGTCTTTGAGAATCATGCGCATGGGCAATGAAGAATAAATAATTCTATCGATGGTCATGCGACAGGCAAGGATAAATTACGGATAAGAGGGCACGCATCGGAGATGTGTACGACAGACAATTATGGTTGCCAGCATTTTGCTGGTACTTCCTTCTGACCATTGATTGACCTATCCAACTCCAGCCTCAGCCTGGAGTTCGTGGCATTGCACATAAGCTGTCGTTATACGATGTTGATGACCTTTTTTTTTTAGAATGAAGAATCTCAGTCTGAAGACTGCAGAGACTCGCTAAGGAATCATATAAATATATGACAGAGATACATGCTAAACAGGTGGTGATTAGCAGATAAGATATAGATAGATATATTTATTTCATTCTAAAAATATTGTTGTGGTATCCAGATGAGAAGGGCATCGCATCTCCGAATGACAGGAAGAAAGACCACTTGGACACTTGGTGTGCTTTGCAACAAATGTCCAATATTTTCACAAATCCTGGGCAATGGTCAAATGGACACTCTAACCGGGGGACGCTCCAGTATTTGGATGGGGGGCCTTGATTCACGTGATCATGTGTGAAGTACTGGAAACTTTGCGCCCTAAAAAAAGTTGTTTCCCTCCAAGAATCCCAAGCTGGCGTCTCTCCTTTCTTCCTCTGGGTCTTGCTTGAGAGCAGCCCTCATCGATTTAGACAATGTCCTCGTAGTTAGAAAGACTTCATCTCATCACCAGGGCTCTACTTTTCCTTCAAAATTTTCCTCATCTCGTGTGTTTGACTTTCGTGTCCGCCACTATGTTCACAGTCAGCAAATTCCACGCAGGTGCTTTCACAAATTTGGGCCGCTCCGACAGTCAGCATCGGCTGCATTAGATATACTGCAACCAGACAATTCTGCAGCACCTTTGATTGTTGATACTCACGGCACTCGCAGCTACAACAGGGACAACAACTGGTTCGAGCCCGACGACCCTGAAACGCCTGAAAATGCTCATACTCATACGCCCGTCATCACATCTCATTTTGATTGGAGAAAATTCAAGTCTTCGCGCGTCGCATTCCCACTCTCTACACCAACAAGCAGGAAGAGATACCCTCTCCGAAAGATCACCAATTTCTCTCCTACTGAACCAGGTGATCCCTACCATGATGTTATACAGAGATACTCTGAGCAGTACGTTGATTTGGTCTGAGCGCTCATGTTGACCGATTTTGTTTGGTAGTTTCGTGCCCTCGATAGACGGGGAAGAAAAGGCAAGTGATAGAGAGGTCATCGCGCGTCTGGAGTCGTGGCCCCTCGAGAAATTAAAACTAGAAGGGTATTGTCTCACAGACGTTCTTGCATTCTGGACAAAGAGCATCTCGTTTGGTAGGCCGGTCGCCTCCTTTCAACTTGGACCTGGAATATGCTTGCCCGAGAATCTGCAGTTCGGGTAGGCGCTCGTTGTCGCTTTTTACGATCGTCGCTCAAGTTGTTTGGAAGGAATGGGTTTCAAGTCATGGTGTCCAGGGAACACCCCTTAAAGCGACGTAACAGTTTGAACACGTATGCAGGTTCAATTGTCAAGCTCACCAAGACCGAAATCAGGATTGCTATGACCTCCCATTTCGAAGAGTTGGAATCAGGGTTTTGGCGGCTTGACTTGGCTATGACCAATGTCATATTCGAAAGGATGCGAAGAGCCATCACCTCCTTCCATTGTGATTTGGATTTACTTGAACAGCAACCTGGACTGGGCAGAGTGGAAAATATTCTTTTTGGGACAGGTCTCAGGGATGTTCTGCTACGATCCACTCATTTATTAGGGAATGCTCAGGGACAAGGACATGAAGGGCTTAACATGTTGCAGGCTCCGGATGATGTTTTCTATCCGAAGGATGTTCTCTCACATGACGTTCGCGAATTCCCTCAGGACGAATTTAAAGGTTTATTCAAGGAAGATATGCGTATCTACAGTTGGGCAGAGAGATATTCGCTCGACAATCCCTTGGTAATGGAAGGTGATCCCGATCTCAGTCACCTCAACAAATCTCAAATCAAAGCGATGGCGACTATGATTGGAAAACGTATAAGTCTCGTGCAGGGGGTAAAGCTCTACTCATTGTCCATTTTTTGTGATATACTCAAATTTGTGATGTTAGCCTCCTGGAACCGGGAAAACCAGGACTATCGTCGAAACAATCAAACTGTTGAGGGTCAATCTCTCCATGAAAGTCTTTTGATGGTTTGGGCTGATTTACAAATAAATAGACATACTTTGAAGTGCCTTGTCAAATCTTGGTTTGCACCTTTACCAATGTTGCTGTCGACAATCTTCTCGAAGCATTCGTCAAAGCGGGCTTGAAGCCTCTTCGGGTCGGCTTCAACGCTTTCCAACAACAGTCCCTCAAGGAATATTCGTTGGAGGCGCAGCTGTTGAGTCATCCCCTCCAACCACTCTATCAAGAAACCATGGAGACTTTCAAAGAACTGGGCATCGTCATAGAGGAATTGGCCTCTAAAATTGAAGAGGCGATTAAAGTTGACAACGCTCAGATGAAACGACGGGTGACCAACATGTGTGGGGCGTTGGTGACAAAGCAAAAACGGCAGTTCCGGCTCAAGTGCAAAATTTATGGTTTAGAGCAGGAAATGTTGCATGATGTCGTTAAATCTGCTGATGTCGTAAGTTTTTTGATTGTCAATTTTGCCCATCTTCGAGTTTTGGATGGTTTGGGCTCGTGCGAGCCTGATGGGCGTTTTCTCGAATACAGAGGCTTATTCATTCCTGCATCACAGGTTTGTACGACTTGTATAAAGTCTGCGACTACAGCGTTGAACGTTTGCGATTTTCCCATTCTGTTCATTGACGAAGCATCGATGTCCACGGAGCCTGCAACGTTAATTCCGATCATGAAAGGGGTGAGTAGGTTTTTGCTTAACACCTTCTGGGTGGCAGCTTAGCTGATGTAAATCGTCATGATTCACTGTCTTTGCTTCGAATGAATTATACTGCTGCGATGCATACGGGGATTAAACGGGTGCATCAACTATTTTTGTTGGTTGCCTGGGGAGACAGTCTCGACATCTAGCACTAATTGGGGATCACAAGCAATTGCCTCCCGTCATCGTTAGCAAGGAAGCGAAGGAGAAGGGTCTTCAAGTCAGTCTTTTTGAGAGGTTGACAGAAGAAGGCAGTAAGTCGTCTTGTGCACTTCATTTTTTTTACGTTTTGTTGGAAGACTTACGTTCATTTATTCTTTTTTCTAATCAAGTTGTTCCCTCTGTCATGTTGGATATCCAATATCGGATGCACCCATCGATATCTTACTTCCCTTCGTCCGAGTTTTACAATAATTCGATTCAAGATGGAACCATGGACAAGGATGGGAATGTGGTGCGGGGGTTGGAGCCGCCGCTGTCTTCGGCACATCTTTTACGAAGACTGGCGGACATGAGTGGAGAAGGGGGGTTAACGCAATCTCATCCATCTGTGATCTTCTTAGATCATAGTGGACCTGAATCAGTGCAGGGTGCGAGTCGAGTGAATTTTCCCGAGACGCAGATTGTGGTCAGTTTAGTGGAAGATTTACTGCTTCAGAATCCGGTGAGTCCCTGAAAGGAAGTTCTTTGCTTCTTCTCTTCTTTTCAACGAACGAACGAGCAGAGAGAGCTGATACGTTTACCTGAATTGTTCTTGGCCATAGCAACTCCGAGGACGGGATATAGGCATCATTGCGCCCTACGTAGCGCAAATCCGTCATCTGACTGGAATATTGAACATGAATGATTTGAACTACAGGCAAAGATTCAGACAAGTCCTTGGGAGTGAACGATACCTAGAGATACAAGACGTAGAAGTGAAGACTGTAGATGGATTTGAAGGAAGGGAGAAGGAAGTGATTATCTTTTCAACGGTGAGAAACAACAAGGATGGGAATATTGGTTTTTTGGCGGATCGAAGAAGATTGAATGTGGGATTGACGAGGGCGAAGCGAGGATTATTTGTTGTGGGGAGTATTGAAACGCTTGGTGCGCGTGGACCGGGTATTGTTCAGAGGATTGCGGCATCGTCGACTACTGGACTGGTGAAGGCAACCAGGGGAGCGGATTCTTGGAAACGATATGCGGAGTGGCTGGCCAAAGAAGGGTTGGTACTGAGGTTGGTGGGGGATAGACTGACTCAAACGTTGTATGGGAATCGGAGGAAGCTGTTGGAGGGCACAATCGTTGACATGAGTACATTCGAGAAGCATTCGGAGGAGAAGAAGAACAAGTGGGAGCAGGATTTGAAGGCGCAAGAACAGCGTGCAAGGGTATGTTATCGTGAAAGAATAAATTATTGGACGCAAACCAATCTTTGCTTGCCAGACCGCCGAGGATCGTTACTTGAATGAACTGGTTGCTCATGCCGAGTCCATTCAAATTATTGAGACGCTTCGCAAATCCAAGGATTGGCCTGCAGCGCAAAAATTGGGTTGATGATACTGTATGACCTATTGCGGGGGATCCCAGGGCAGCAAATGGCACGCGATGTGCTCAAAGCTTGATGACAGGATCGGATGATGAATCTCATTAGGAATGCTCATTGCCAGCTGGCTATGTTGTGTTCAGTTCATCTGTGCACAGCTGGGATATCTAGCTTGTTGCTCGGTTGGATAGTTCGGGTCATAATTTGGTTCCGAGTACGTTTACTGTGTTAATAGTTGCGATCAGTCTTAGTTTGAGTTTCACTATTTTGTTAGGAGTAAGGGATATTATTCTTAAGTGAGTTGGTAGGGAGCTCAAAAAAGGGAATGCTTCGCAGCTGGAGGATGAAGAGTTGTCTGACGCGTGAAATGACAGGGCGGTGGTCGGATGACGGGGTCGGAATTAGGTGACCGGCGAGTTGGTCCAAGCGTCGACGAAATGGAAATATGGACATATGGATTTACAAGGAATGCATAAGATGGATTTTTTGATCTGAGATCAGGGTGTAATATGTAGTGACAGTTTACAGTTAGCTGCGCGGTACCTAATAATGATAAAAACAAGCATCACGACACGTCTGCTGCTGGCTACGATGTGCACTTTCGGTCGTTGCGAAGAAGTGGAAACCAACAGCGCTTCGTGAAGAGATCCCAAGGCAGCATCTGCGTTTATGTAGACAAGTCATAAATCCACGTGGAAATGGCGGCCGAAAAAGGACGCGAGGAATACTTGGGTATTGAGCATAGACATTTAGCCCTTGTCTCGTCGTTTAATAGCCCAGCTCAGTCTTTTTTCTTGTTTCTTTACCCCCCTCTTTGCCATGGCCATAGTCTCCCCCCGGGCTCGTCTTCCCGGGTCGTCTGTCTTGCTCCCCAGCTCTTCTTCTTCGTCCTTTGTGAATGATGCGTGTGGAGGAGTTGTTGCTCCCATGCCATCCAACAACGCTGACTATCGTCCAGTCTCGGCACAGTCTGTACAGGCTTTTTTTGCTACACGTTCGCGTGCTGTTCGGGTCTGCTCTTCGCTTTTTGTTTTGATCCAGTCGAAAATACTCACTCACAGCCGTGTGCAGATATATGATTTATCTCTTTTGCCGGAACTGGCACCCGTGTTTCTCCCGCGTTCGAATTCGGTTCGTGCGTTTTGATATTATGTTGTGGAGGCACACGATTTCATTTGTCACGCAGAAACATGTGCCCGTCCTCTGGACCATAAGGGACGAGTTTGTGGGCGCTGAGCCTCCTGCAGTCTGGGCAGTGTTTTCTACCCACAAAGAGGTACGCCGGGCGCTTTTCTTCTTCAAAATTTCCTCCAAATTCTTTTTTCCCCCTGGGAGAACGCGTTCTGATTCCATCACGTGTGTGGTGACTGGGTCACACGCGCTTCTCTCGGAAGTAAGACTTTGTAATTTGTTGCCTTGCATCCGACCCTGGTTTCCGAAGCTCATAAATATATGTTCTCACATCACAGGCTTGTGCCGCTGTTTCCCTCTCCGGTCTTCCTTTCGCTGTCGTCCCTGCTCTTGAATCTGATCTCGAGCCGTACTATAAACTCAAACGCTTTGTCGTCCGGCCTTCCGTAAGTCATATCATGTATTTTTTTACGTATCTACCGACTTGCACAACGGCTTACATACCTGTCTATCTCCCCTCTTCAGCTTTCTTCTTCCCGTCCTCCCATCATCCTCTCTCCTCCAGCCCCTATGCTCAAACTATCCACCTCCCACCCTAATCTTCTTCCTCCATCCCCCACCATAGTCATTGAGGAACCCCGTGGTGGGTCCACCGAGTACTACACCCTCTCCACCAATCCACCCAACCCAAAGACAACCTTCAGACCCGGAGACTGGATGTGAGTAGTCATTCTTTCCTAAAACAAGCTCTGCGCCACTGGCCCCTAGTCCTCTTCGTCATCAGTCGCCCTTCCGCTCGATCACCGATCCATTTTACTCCACTGTTGGGCCTGATCGAGTGACTAGGCATGCCTATTTCCACCTTTTTCCCTATACAAACTTGTTTACTGACTCGATCTATTCCCGTTGTCTCCAGATGTTCTTCAGCTGGCTGTGGGGCACATAACTTTGGGTGAGTTTGCCAAATGTCTGACATATATTTATATATATATAATATCTCGTCATTGCACATTTGTGTCTCTCCTTCAACGCCATGCTGACTGACAATTTCCCCTGCATGATCCTTCACAGACGGAATATCTCCTGTATTGGTTGTGGATGCCCCAAAACTGCTTCGATACCTACTTCCCAACAGATCAGCCAACCTCAGCAGCTCTATTCTTCTTCAAACAGCCCCATGTCCCGTCCAAGTGCCTCTCCTCGATTTTTCAATACTCCTAACCGCACTTCTCCCGTTCGCACAGGCCTGTCCATGAGCCAGCCAGCTTACTCCACGACGTATTCACTGACCCAATCGACCCGCTCAATGGGGTATCAGCCTGAGGTGTCCGGCCCCCCTAAGACCGCTCATCCGCTTCTTACGCCTTCCGGACGGGCATTTGCTATTGGGGGCAAAGTACAGAATGTTTCGAGTGACCCGTTGGCGCCTTGTATCATGTACTGGCCTGACAATGAGCCATTCCCGGAACAAGGACAAATTCGCCCTAGCAGTCTCGTCGGCGTACCGGTATGATGATCTCTCTTGCTGTTTGTTTGGTATTAACTGAGCGCCCGCCCAGCAACCGCCCATCCTCAACACGGGAAATAAAGGGCCGATCTCTCATGTGAGCCTTCAGCTTGTCAAGCTTGACGTCGGATTCTTACTTTGGCTGCTAGCAACCGGGCGATTGGATCTGTAAGGAGTGCAACTATCTCAACTGGCGAAGGAGGAAAGTCTGTCAGACATGTTTGCCTTGTACGTTCGTCTTCTCAACCTCATGCTCTATCTTTGACTCAAACACGCCTCGTAGACGCTGAAGGCAACGGAGATTCTATTTCCGCTGCTGTTCAAGCCGAGAGGATCGCATTACTCACATCAGTTCTTGCTAAGACAGAGCTGTCTCAGAATTCATCGGGAGCCAATTTGATGCCACCATACCATCAGCAGCCTCTTTCGAGAGCGACATCCGCCACTCCACCTCTCGGCCGCAGGATCTTACCTGACGCTCAAGGATCCTCTTTGCAATCGCAGATCAATAATACGCTCGTGTTTCAATCACAGTCCCGCACCGTGCATAAGTCGCACTCGCACAATCAATTCGCGACTCAGCAGGACGGTCCTATGCAATCTCCTCAATATGCCGTACCAATTCCGATCTACCAAACGTCTGGTCACCGTGAACCGTCCCCTCTCTATTCCACCGGTCCCAACAAGCGCCATGGTGAGGGACCAGATGGTGATTTTCCTCAGCAACGCCACGCCCCTTCTTCCCCTTGTTCGTCTCAGCGTTCTTCACCGCTTAACAAAATACAGACCCCTGCGCCACTGCTACCCTCGTTCTTGCAGGATATAATACAAAGCCCGTCTTTATCTCCAACGTCCACTACGACGACGACGACTTCCTCGTCGGATCTTGCCTATGAAGATGAATACGAGGAAGTGATGAATTCTCGGGATACCTTTCCTCGCATTCGCAACACAAGCGAGTCTGGCTCCCTTGGGAGTTCTTCTGACGGAGGTTCTTCGATAATGAACTATGCAAATATCTGGAGATTGGACGGAGAGGAGAGCAAGAATCTTTTGGGGTTTTCTGTATCGAGTCCGAAGGATGTCAACGGCATTCCCGTCCCTGGTGTCATTGGGTCTGGGCGGAAAAATGCGGCTCAGGCCGCGACGGTCTAACTAAGTGCGCTACTTCTCAAAAGGTCTGAGAGTAGAGTGAAATGGATACAGGATTCTTTTTTGGAAGTCAGTTGTCACTATCTTTTTGTTTCCAACTTCAATGCTGATCCACAATCTATCTATGTTTTCCACAGGCATTGATTTATACATTCCTCGTCTCAAGCTACTTTTTGCTGTCTGGTGGTCAGTCTGGTCGGTTTATCTACAAATCAAGTTCATTATTCCCATTGGGACATGGTCCAAAGTTCCACGGTCTCATGCAACTAATCGCTGTCATTGGCACGTGTTGCTCACTTTCGGCGACAACATCTTGCACAGAAGGCAAGATTCCCAGCTCCATCTAGTCTCCCTGATCTGTCGCGAAAAAAGTCATTCCCTCCCTAGCTCTTTCTTTTACCCACCTATCAACCTTGCTGCTTGTTATCTACTCTTCCACTGTTCAAGTCACTCCTTGATATCTCGGCCACGTATGACCACCTAATTTGCATCTTTTGCGTCCCGATCGAAGTTTTTACCGGTTATTCTTGGAATTTCTTCTTCACTTTATATTTATTGTTATTCCTCTGATATCAGTGTTTAAGTCTCTTTCTCATGGGGACGGTTCATTCTCGGGCGGCGTTTCTCGTATTTGTATATTTCTGACCCACTTTGGGTTGATCTAGTTCTATTGTAATGCCGGACTTCTCATTTCCCCTTTGTAGCGTGTCTTTCGGTTTTTCATACTTCGCTTCGTTTCCCCACTCCTGGAGCTGGTCATTTTCTGAGGTTTGATTGATTGCCGTAGGAGTTTTGTCGACGAGAGTGATGGGAAAGTGATGTTACAATCCACCACATTGTATGCAAAGTTTTTTCGGCATCTTGACATAATCTCTTTTTGTAGACATGGTCTGCATGCCCTTTCCTCTTGTGTCTGTTATATCACTGCGAGAATAATTTAATGTATTTACATGTACTTTAGATGGGATGCTCAGCAGAGGTATTTCTTTCCTGTTGTCAATCTGAAAATTCCGGTTAATTTTGGCTGTTGTTTGGGTTCTTTCGCCCATAATTGATGTTTCGTCCATTTTTGATGATAATTTGACTTCATTTCCTGCGCTGTCAGTGGCGCAGTAATAAAAGCCATTAGTGGCGTTTGGAACAAGCTTTTAGTCTCGAGGCTAACTACTAATGAGTGGTTGATTGCTTTTTGTAAATTGAGATTGATTCACAGGAGCTTTCGGGTTTCACAAAAAGAAGTTTTCAAGAAAGAGAATTGCTTTTTAATTAGGTACAAAAAAGTAAGTTAATGTTAATGTATATACATTTACACAAGTTAACTACCACACAAAAAACTCCGAACTCCTCGGTTGATGTGATAGACTGTCAATCTTCTTCTCTGGTCTGGAAACGTCAGGGTTTGGGATGGAAGCATTACATTACAGTTGTACTCCCTCTTCCTGGGTTGGTTCTATTAGATGGAGTCTGGAGTGTCTATCATTGCTTTACTTTCGATTTGGGAAGTCACTGTGGTTACAGGCTAAGCTCGTCAATATACATCAGCCAGGTGGGAAGAGGGCTGTAGAAATAAATATCCTTGATCTTATGATATTTCTGAAACATTCATTTCGCTTCAATGGTATTACACTATGTCAGCAAGTTGATTTATATTTCCTTCTTTTTTTGATATTGGAGTCTCTCCGTGTGACATTATTGATCCGGTAATTCTTTGTGACTCAAAAAATTGACTGCGCAGCAGAGGTCAGGGCTGGGAAAAACCTGAGGTTTTTCCCCCATTTGCTGGTATTTTCCCCTGAGTGATAGAGGAGAAGAAAATTTAAGAGTAGGATCGTCAAAACCATACTTCTATCGTGTTAGCCCTGTTACAAACATCACTCAGTGCCATTTCTCAAGTCCTTTCTCAAATCATATCTCTATTATTACAAATGACTCTACAGTCTGGTGACTCAGAGGCTAGAAAATTAAGCTGATGAAATAACATACAGGAAGATGAGATCTAGGCTCCACACAATCCTCCTAGCTCCGAAGCTGATCTAGTTTCTCAAATAAATTATTTACATGTTTTTCTGACAAAATTTCCAGTATTCTTGTTGTTGGTAGAATGGAGACAGCTAACATAGTGACTTACCAATAGTAAAATGCTTGGGTGGTGAAGTACTGAGGTACTGTATACAATGATTGAAATTATCTCCATTATTTCTAGTTGAGACTTTACTTGCTATCATTGCTTTTTCATAGCTAGTGTTATCTAATCTTTTTAAGTATAATTCATACTTAAGATGGAGAGAGACTAAGGTTTTCAGATGTTAAGTGCAGTTCACGCTTCAAGTAGAAGTCTGTGAATGTCATAAAAAGAGGTATAGATCAAATATATGAGACTTATCCATAAATTGAAGTAATAGATATAAGTGATTGTTATAAGCCATCTTGGTGTTAAGCATGGTTTCCACTTAGAGCAGAAGTATGCAAGAAAAGCACAGAAATAGACAAATCAAGTAAAGAACTTATATAGAGTATAGACTGTGGACTTTTAAACAACTTCAGCTTCAACTTATATATTGTACCTCTACTTGTCATTTAGTTGCAATTTCAGAATTGAAGACAGAGTTGTTGAAATAGTAGAAGGAAGTATGTTGCTGTTGATGACAGAGTTTGATATAATATTAGTTTTAAGTTCTTAGATTTCTGTTCTTTGATTTTTCTTTGTAGTAAGTACTATTTATTATAAAGTTTAGAATGGAATAAGTTTATTTGTAGTGAAGATAGATATTGCAAGAGAACTGTAAGGAAACCTACTGCCTTGCTGAAATTTGAGTCTACAATACTGCTGAAGCCTATTGTCAACCTTACAGATCTCTTGTCTCTTAAGTCCTCCACTATTATTCTACTACAATATTATTAGATTCTAATTGCTCTTACCATGATACTGCAGACCTCTATAGACTTTTTCTTAATCATTAACTCTTTTTTCTTAGTTATAAGAGAACTTAACTTTTTGAAGACAAAATCTCCTAATACTAAACCTTATAGGCTTTTTTACAGACTTTCTGTTAGGTAAAGTTCACACTGAAAGGCAAAAGCCTATAGGTTTGACTTAGAAATATACTCAGTATGGAAATCTTATATAAAAAGCCTAGTAATATAGACTTTTCAGAATAACCTTGACTTCAGCTTATATATTATACTGTTAGAACAATTGGGTAGAAGAGTAAGGTACTTGAAATCTCTAGAAAATCCTCACTTCTAGGAAATTCTAAAAGAATAGAATAGAGATTCCTAAAGGTGACAACTATTTTATATAATAACAAGTCTATTCTAATATATCAGAATTCTGTTTATATAAGTAATGAATAATGATACTTAAGTAATCAGAAATAGTTCAGAATAAAGAAACTGAATTTAAAAAAGTATTTAACAAGTGCTTCTAGAGCATAGAAAAGCAGATAATGATAACAGATTACAGAAGACTACAGAGTATTATGAAAGAGTGAGGGAATATAGAAAAGAAGAGGTTAGATGATATATCCAAACAGTTAGGAGTATTTATATGTAGCTTGAAGAGGTCTAAAATATAGAAAAGTGAATCAGTTGATAAGTGTGGATTCTAGAAAGGGTCATAGAATATGAATTAACTGGACAATATAAAAGAAAAAAGTTTTAGAGAAGTAGGTTCTTTTATATATACTATCTGTCTGCCACATGATTGCAACTTTAGAAATTAAAACAAAGTTCAAAGAAGATAAGTGTTGATGTAGTATATTACCATTGAATACTAGAGATTGAGTTCACTTGAATATTCAGTTATTAGACTAGTAAATTACAGTATAACTACTAGTCTTATATACAAAGAAGAAGAATAGAAGATATTTAGAGGTTTTAGTAATGAAATACTAAAAGGAGTCAATAAGAAGAACTTTACTATAAAAGGTTAAGTTTGATAGGAGTATCTCTACTATGGAAGATTGAGTACTTGAAGGGCTTATGTTATGATATGCTTAGACACTAACATTTTTCTTTTCTTTTATCTATTTTTCTTGATTTTTCTTTTCTTTTTCTTTTATTATTTGATGATGAAGAGGTATATAACTACAAGTTACATGACATATCACATGATATAAGGTTATAAGCTTAAACTTTGGGAGAAAGAACTAGAAGAATAATATTAGAGCATATATATATAGCATGATGTCTTTATAAAAAATGTAAGATTGATACATGATAGAAGCATGAACTATAAATGGACATTAGGGTAGGGTTATTTATTGTTAGCATAGACTATGAGTACTTTGTATAAATAGTATAGAAATATATTGGAAACTCCTTGTCAAATTCTCTTGTAATTCCCACTTGATATCTATCTTGAAATTTACTTGTAGTGTTGCTATTATTATGACTTAAAGACCTTAGGATTGGTTGATAAGAGGAACCTTGTATTGGATTAATACAAGAGAACTTGATAGAGTTCTTGGTACAATATATTTACCTTTATATATTAACTACTGATGGTCTGTGCTTTACTTCTTTAGCCTACTCTAAATGACCATATGTTAGCCATGAGGTTAATATATATTATACATATTGTATAATATTATTGTTTTTGGATCTTCTACTATTATGTGATTATGTGACTTGTGTAACACATTTTTTTCATGTGACAGTTGTGTGACAGTGTGACAGTGTTATCACACTACACCCTCATCCTAGATTTCCAAAAATAAAATGAAAAGAAATAAAAATGAAATAAAAATGAAAAAGATGTTTTAAAAAAAGCTTGAGTCCAAACTTTGCAACTCTAACAGCTATTAGTCTTTGTAACTAGTGGTTGCCACAACAATAGTATAAGTTAATAACTAATTTACAATTTAGCAATGAAAGTAAAAGTTTATTTAGAAATATTTTTAGATGAAAATATTTGTTTTTATTATAGAAGTGGTTGTAAGTCTCCACTTAATATTATTTCTATGATTATCATGGTCTACTCTCTTTTGCTACTATTCAATAAGCTCCTACCATTCTATAACAATTGAGGTTTTTCCATTAGGGTTTCTAACTATTTAGCTCCATTATTCTGTAGTTAAATTAGCAAATATTTGTCAGACACAGTTCACACTGGGGTGGAAGTCCATAGAATAAACTTGGAGATAAGTGGACTTGTGGAACGACCTTGGCTTTAGCTTATGTGCTGTGCTATCTGTCTGCTGCATGGTTGCAACTTCAGATAATAAAAAGAAGTCCGAGGTGAAAGTGAGTGCTAATTGGTGTATCGCCATTAAACACTGGAGAT
>Ga0157357_1000718_pt1 | contig 13985 bp, 15 predicted proteins | sample AttcapACBM1_FD_111485 | JGI IMG/M metagenome (GOLD analysis project Ga0157357, IMG submission 111485) | Fungus gardens microbial communities from leaf cutter ant in Botucatu, State of Sao Paulo, Brazil - Atta capiguara ACBM1 | ecosystem: Host-associated > Fungi > Mycelium > Unclassified ... | reverse complement strand
GGATATTATTTATTTTATTATCAACATTTACTCTAATAATCAGCAAACTATCTTAAAATATCTAAAAGATATTGAGATAAATCTAAATAATGTTCTTATCATAACAGGAGACTTCAATGTCAAAAATAATGATTGGAATCCATTGTATCCTTATTACTCAATTTATGACACTCTTAGAGAAATAGCAGATTTATTTGATTTAGAGTTACTTACATCTATCAATCAAGTTTTTACTTGTTATGCTGACAACTTTAGCGAAGCAAATTCTGTCATTGACCTGATATTTCTTTAAGCCAATTCTGAAGAATTCAACAATCATTCTATTTTACCTAATCTATGAAGTCTATTTGATCATGCTCTTTTAATGGTAGATATCATTATCAACAAAGAATTCATTCAAGATAAACATTGAACTATCATCAAAAATAGTAAGGAAGAAGAAAGTTTTATCAGTAAACTTAAGAATGAAATTGGTAACATTAACATCACTGACATTTCTGACAGTAAATCACTTGAAAGAGTAGTACAAGAATTTACATCTATTTTAGACAACCTTTGAAATAAGTATTCTAAATGTGTTAAGATTACTAAATATTTTAAAGTATAGTAGAATGAGGAGTACAGCAGAGACTTAATTGTGTACAGAACATCCAAGTCAAGTCTAGACTGAAAGAAATTCAAAAGAATGGTCAAAAGAATAAAATGATCCTTTTTTGATAATAAAATTCAAAAAATCATATCAAAAACAAAATATCATAGGATTTAATAAACTAGGTCAAAAAACACAAGCTACTAGCTATAGAAGCCATTCAATTTAACAGATGTCTCTATATTGAACTCGACAACCTTTGGCAAGCACTTCATTAAAATTTCAATTTGGCTCAAAATTGAAATGTTAACATACAATTATTAGATGAAATTCCCTTGAAACTTCTATCCAAATGGCTGACTTTTTCTAAAGCAGAATTCCTTAATGTTATAAAAATTACAGCAGTTTGTCCATATCTGGCTCTAATTACATTTCTAAGCATCATCTCAAAGTTTTTGTGACTAATAATAAATGTATTACTAATTTCATCAATATCACAAATACTTGTATTGATCTTGAATTTTGGCCTTTGTATTTTAAGAAATCAACATCAATTATTATTTCTAAACTAAACAAACTGGCATATAACTCCCAAAAGATGTTTCTTCTCATACTCCTTCTCAATACACTCAGAAAACTTATTAAGAAAGTCATCAGTAAGAGAATTCAAATCCACTCAATAGCTAATAACTTCATTCATCTAAATCAACATCAATTAGGAGATTTAAAGTAATGTTTTACCATAAATGCAAGTTTATACTTAACTTTTAACATTGCTCAATTTTTTCCTTTACTCAATCATCAACTCCTACTAATAATTTTTAATTTAATTCTAGAATTTCTTTGTTCTTCTCTAATTATTTAATTAATAGAAGGACTCAATATATCTAGAACAACTTCTTTTCTCCATTTTTCAAGGCTGATATAAGTGTTGGTCAAGTGTTAGCTGTTTTTCTTATTCTGTCTGCTTTATATATTGCTCCAATTTTCCACATTTTTGAAAAAAGAACACAAAATCTTTTATCGAACATTTCTACTTTCACTTTATTATTTTTTGATGATAGTTCTTTTATTTCTCAGAAGAAATCTTATGAAAAATCAAATGCCAGTTTATTTTGTAGTTATAGCATTATTTTCTCTTTTTTCAAACAGTTCAGACTTATAATTGAACACAACAAATTGGAGGTCTTCTATTTTTTTAGGACAATAAAGAATTATAATCTCCCTCTATTAGATCTAGGATCTTTAGAAAGACCTCTACTATGATTAAAGATATCTTAGTTTCTTTTTCAACAGAAAGCTTTCTTTCTGTCACCACATTCATTTTTATTCTAACAAAGTTCTGTCTACTATCAAAGACATGAAAATATTGGATAATTTTACCAGAGGGTTATTGCCCTCTCACAAATGACTTCTTTACAGGATGTGTATCATACTCATTGCTCTCTATAGCTTCCAACTATAATACTACAAAAGGACACTACTTTTCTATCCACTTAAAGAGCTAAAAAAGATGTAATATAGAACAGCTCTATAGATTACAGATACTTTCCATATCTTACTATCATGGCAAGTCAAAGCTATTACTAGCCTCATTCCTATTCATCTTTATCTTGGTAAGATCAGTAAAAGACATCATTTGTAAATGGTATCTTTATTCAAGCAACACACCCTCAACTTACTTATAAATGATCATTACTTAAAGAAGGCCAAATCTCACCATCTATCTATGAGCAAATTAATGTTACAACTCAAAGACCTTAGAGTTGGTCAATAAGATGAACTTTGTATTATATTAATAAAGATTAAGGACTCCTGTGATCTTGTTAGTGGTGATGACCACTCCTCTGTTCTTGATGCAGATAAAATCAGCCATAATGTCTGATTTGATGTTTTTTAATACTCTATTAATGTTAGTAACATATGTGCTTGAATCTTTCATGAACTTGTTAGCATTGTCCAGGTTCATAGGAGCAATTACTTGTCTTCTTGATGGTCCCTTAGTAGTCATATTCAGTTTCAGTTTAGACTTGCTTTCACCGCTGATGATTTTCTGAATATTCTCAATTTTCTTGTTCTGAAGATTGGGGAATGCTTCCTTGATTTTAAGGGTTTCCCTGGCAGTATTGGTGTTAGCGGATGATGCTTGAGTATATGATTTTTTCCTTTGTTATCAGAGTTTTTCTTGAAATATTTCGAAATCTCAACAACTTTCTTAAAAGTGATATCCCTGTCTATTTGTGGATTAAACTGGGCTTTTACTTTGCGTCTGAAAGAAAAGTTATTCTTGTCAGCAATGAGATGGTCCCAATGGGACTCATAGAGGGCAGAAATGAACCCCCAAGCCGCTTCACCAACACCTTCCAGGTCCTTGATATTGTCACCCTCAATCGATTTGTTAAGGATGTATTTTTGCATTCTTCGGAGCGATTCTTTGATATGTTTGATATCCGACGCTAAATGTTCCATTGATCCATGTAATGAGATGGCATGGAAGTTACCGTCCCATGGTCCAATGCCTGATTGACATTGTATGAAAGTTGCTTGAACGTTGAACACGTGTTCGTTTGAATTAGTGGCCCTGCTTAGGGCTGGGTCCTCGTTGATAACACGTTGTTGCTCCCTGGAAGAGCTAGAGTCAGCCGCCTTACTGACTTGATTACATTTTCCCCCTGGTGTCGCATGGGACAGTTGTGAACTGTCAATGGGCTTTCTGGTTTCTTCATTGTCAAGGAGATCGTTAAGTCATTCCATCCTGGTGGCGTAATCCACCGATGCCTCACTTGAAGACATTGAAACTGTTCTAGAAGTTTTGTTAGAATACATCGTACGTCCTCCCACATCATTGTAGTTGTCGACGCTTCCGCCATGGAAGTCGTCAATGTCCATCTCCCCTGAGTTTGGTAAAGTCATTCTTGAGTCTGAAGTTGTATTTGCTGAGTTAGAATATATACCTACTACATCAACTCTGTATTTAAAATTCTCGTGCATCTCTGTCGAGAAAAGCTCGTTGGATATATTCGGAGAAAGATCAGAGTGGTTTTAGTATATTAGTATGAATCGACAAGTGACTACCTGGAGCCACAATCAGACTTCACCTCGCAAGCTGGTGCCCCGAGGAGTCTTTGACTCGAGTACACCAAACAATAGCCAGAGCAGAAGTGACTTTATTTCACTGGCTATATAGTTGGTAATTCAGTTACACAAAGAAGAATACATTGCAAAGGGCAAGTTAAGGGCACAGCAACAAATCAAAGAAATGGTTGAAGGATTTCAAAGGGAAAATGGACAGGTGGAGTGTTGTTACCTAGTGCAGAAAAACACAAGAATTGTTTGACCGATACTTCATTAAAACCAAGCAAACTCAATCAAAACAAATACAACAACACTGTGGTGAAGCCACGTCGCTCAAATATTTCTCCGCTTGATTCCAACTCTGCATTCAAGGGGTTTTCTCAAGAATCCTTCTCTCGTCTCGAGCTGTACCAATCAATCAATCAAAGTCTCAAGGAGGGAACCTCAGACATACCTTGTGATCAGGGTTCTCGAGAGTGAAGTCATATCGACGTATGATAGACGCTATGATGATAAGCAACTCCATCGATGCCAAGTTCCTTCCAACACAAGCCCTAAATGGAAGAAAATGGAATGAGTCCAAGCAAACAGCTCAAGAAACCAGCAACCAACCGAGGACCAACAGAGAACGGATTGAAAGTTTTCTGAATTGCAGCATGATCACACTCAAACCATCTTTCCGGGCGGTAGATCTCAACATCTTCACCCCAGACCATAGTGTTACGATGGATCGTATAGCTGGGTACACTCAATACCGTTCCTTCAAGGAAAAGCTGTCCACAGACAGTTAATCCACCTTCAGGTACGATGCGAGGTAAACCGAGCGAAGATGTTGAGTGGAGACGGAGGCCCTCGTTGATGCACGCGTCAAGGTAGGGGAGGTGCTTTACTTGGGATACTGTTGTCGCAACTTCGTCCTCAGTGCCCAGCTGCTCGTCCAGTTCCCGCTGAAGTTTCTCTTGAACATGACGGTTGCGAGCGAGATAGTAAAGAATTGCACAGGTTGAGCTTCGGTCGCCAATATGAATGTCACATTCCCTTAGTCGATACGAAAAACTCACTTGGAAGTCGTGTCAGATCCGGCAATGAGAAGTGTGAGAGCTTCTGCAGTCAATTCTCCACGTCCTAAGGGATTACCATTGCAGTCTCGTCCGGCCTGCAGGTTACTCAGGAGATCACTACGGTCGGTGGGCGTAGCCAAGCGTTTGGAGACAGCAGCAATAGCAATGCCCGCTAAGGTCTTGACATCCGCTCCACCCTGTCTCCAACCCGGTAGATGACGGACAATTGAACGCCAGTGGGGAGGGATGCTACCCATGGACATTGAATATTCACCACGGCTGTTCAGGATTTTGACAGCAGGGATAGTCTTCAATTCTTCTCTTGTAGCTTCTCTCCCGTACGAATTCATCATACTCTTTGGGTCCTTAGCTACGTGAGCAACATCCTGGGCTGCCTCAATCATGCCAAATGGGGCACCAAATGCGAGGTCACCGATGATGTCAAACGCCAAGTAATTTGCCCCTATTTTCCTGTTAGCATGGAGTGAACTATAATTCCAAGCTGAAGGCTCACAGGGCAGGCAATCAAACCACAGTCGTCCATCCCTGCCTTCCCAGCCACCTTCACCATCGCTTCCGGACATGCCCTTGACAGCCATATCAAAGAGGCGATCCCATTGCTGCAGAAATTGCTTAATGTGTGCCCTGACGTTGGGCTCAAACTCCAAAACATTCTTCTGCGAAAAGATATGGGAGACAATCTTGCGCTTGCGTGTGTGCTCGTTGCGGTCTCTGACGTTGAAAATACCTCGTTGAATTGAGACAAATGCATCGTAAAAGTCAGTTTTCGTAGTGCCATTTCCATGCGCATAGACGACGGCGAGGGCATCCGGGTCGGCGATGGAAATATGATTCGGGGCAATACGGACGATAGAACCTAGCCAAATTAATGGTGTGACAAATCAATGGTGTGATCAGAGAACACATACCATACTTGGAATGCATCTCGTGAATGACCTCCGACCGGTGTCCCTTCTTGGACACATATACAAGCCAAATGTCACTGAACTTTGCAAGGAATGGGCCTGGGTAGTTACGGATGCCTCGCGAGTCCCAAAGCCATGGAACAAGATGTACCACGAGAACAACGGCCAAGACGATGTAGGCAATGGTCTGTGGGTTGAACTTGTCGTAGAGAACAGCGAACACGTCTACAACCATAGTATGAAGATAAAATGCAAGCGAGTGGTTCCTTAAGTACTAATCTGTGACTTGAAGGATTAAGCGGATTATAAATAAGTACATATGGCCTTGAGGCTGGCGCGCGACGGCGTCGGTCGTGATAGCCGTGGGAACAGAGAACGACATCTATCACTTCCGACATCTATCACTTCCAATGCTGCTCCATCTCCAAGAGGAAGGATCACGAGCCTAATGTAACTATCTATCAAACCGAGCAACACAATATGACAGATAACAGACAGAAATACCCACCAGTCCTTGGAATAAATTTACGCCTCATGAACCATCATATGCATCTCTCAGTAAAACAGTCGTGTCAGAGATCGAATTCAGGTCTAGTCCTTCCTCCTCAGCTGCTTCAACAAATGTTCCCACGAGTTGAGAGGGATCGGCCATAAAATTCTCTTTTTCCCAAGTAGCTTCACCAATAGGATACCTACAGGAAAATCCTCAGACAGACTAAACCCAAAATGTCGATAAAGAAGCTTACCCATCCCATTCAACTAGATATTCCTTGATGTGCCCTCTACCACCGCCATCCTTTACTCTCATCCCAACGATCCGCTTCACAAAATATTCTCCTTCTTGAGTTGCCCTTTTGAATGGGCAGTCAGGCCTGCCACAAGTTCCAACTGGACGCGATTCTAGCAACGAAAACAAATGTCAGCAAAAGACTCGGAATACAGTGGAATGACCAACCTTGGTCTCTGTTGATGTTGCCAGTCAGCCTCGTCGAAAAAAGTAGTCCTCGATTACACTCACTGGCCAGCTAAACAAGGTGGACAAGCGAAGATCTCCGTTTCCTTCAGCCGCACGTCACCAAATTGAATACCAACACATCCATTATGATACCACGTGTGACACCTGCTCAGAATACGAACCAATCGCGCAACACGTTCAAAAATCATTAAACAAGTAAAACCTATTCTCTTACGAATCACAGCTGATGAACTGATAAAAAGATCATCTTCGGTTCCAAGATACACCAACTGAGAGAGAGAACTCACATTTTTATCATGCATTTCCCTGATTCTTTTGCTTGGCCATTTGATTCGTTTTGATGGACCTGGCACATCGTAAGCCAAATTAACAGTCTCCAACTGTTGCCCTTGGTCTGTGGCGATCTCCTCGGCCTCGTTTCCACCGGCGCTGCCCGTTGAACTTGGCAGCTTCTCTCCCCTAGCTGACTTTCTCTGGTTCGAACCCACAGTCGCTGGTTCTATATCCTTCGATTGCGTTCTTCTTTTCTTCAAAGGTCGATCGCCTCCAGAATCTTCTTCAAACAAAGTAGCACTCGAAACACTCGGATTTACATACAGCTTTTTGCGCCGCCTGACCCTTGTCCTAGCCTTGCTCTTATCTTCATTCCGCGCTTGTCTTGCCTGAATAACAGCGAAATTGATGTTCGGAATCGTTGTCTGCGTTGTTCGACCTTCGACCAAGTTTGCACCTCCACTATCCTGCACAGTATCATTATCGGATAACCCAAGTCCCCTTGCAGGCCTTATGTCGGGTTCATCGCTGGACTCCGCATCAATACTAAGAAGCTTCTTTTCGGCTTGGGCCATTCTTTTTTTCATCTTGTCCCTCCCTCTGATATGGCGTTTCCTTGTCTTTTCTGTACGCATTGGAGTCTCTTCTGCAGGTCCAGTAGCGGAAGGTACCTGAGTCAACAACGAACAAGTATCATCCTGCTTCATGACACTCTCCTTCTCTTCCACCAACTCCGCTTGCATATTCACCTGTGGAGGACTACCGGTTAGATCGATGTATTCAAAAATACTATTGTTCGGTATATCTTTCATCTTGTCTGGTACCGGTGTGCTTGAACTGGATGAAATGTAAGCGGGGCTCTCTTCCTTCTCGGTTACTTTCAACTCTTTCTTTCCTATTTCCTGGTTCCCACTTTCTCTCCTACTCCTACTCGCATCACTCTCTGAAACACCTCTCGGTACTGGTAGAATGTCTTTCTGCTTACGACCTGCAGTCGATGGGGGAGCATCTTGGAGGTCAATTGTAAGACGAATATGATCCCCAAGCGTCTGATAATTCGACTGCGATTGAGACCGCTCAATGGTGCCTCCGATGTTGATCTCCTCCAACTTCCTTTTCCCGCTCAAGCCTCCTCTCGCATCCAGAAAAAGAGCAGGAAGTCTCCCAAGTGAAGGCATTTTCGTAGAGGAAACATGGTTGGGTGGTGTGATGGGGATCACTTTCGCAGGAGAGACAACTGGGTTAGATTGCATAAGATCATCGTATAGCAGCTCCTGTTGATGTTGAGCCGAGCACAAATGATACAAATGATCGGCCCCTACCTCCGACGAAGGTTCGTCAACTCGCATTCGAGCATGTTCTCGCTCCACTTGATCAACATGACCAACTCCAGGCCCGACAGTCTCAATTGAGTGAAGTGAATTCTTATCTTGGTTTAAAGTCTGAGTTGGCGGCTTAGCCACAACAGTCTGATCACGCCCAATCGCAAATGTCCCCTCAATATCACGCGGTTCCGAGGGTGACAATTCATCAACCTCTTCTTCAGACTCGGGGTCAGACGGGGTAGTAAGTTGTGCTATAATTGGTGTTACTTCTTCTGATGTGGTATGCAGACCCCTCCCTGGCACGTCGATATCCGACTGGTCAAGGGATTGCGATACCGATAATTGACGAGCGGATTTAGGCATCCCAGGAGAAGAGAAACGCCAATGAGGGCCAGCCTGAAATCTGACAGGTGTGATGGAGGTCTTGGGAGATACATAGACGGAGGGTGCTGAATAAGATAGACAGCCCTCCTCCTCTTGCACTTGATCCTCTTCCTCACCTCCTTTCTCCTGTAATTGTACCGGTACAGACACACCTCCCACATCTACACACACCTCTTCGACTGCTTCTATCTGCTGTGTAACGTTTTTGTCTACCTCCTCGTGTATATTGACCTCATCTACACACTCCTTTACAACATCCATTTCTTCCTCGGACACGTCATTTGTCGCCAACCCTGCGACCATATCTCCATCTCCATTCATCAAATTGTTCGCTCTCGCTACTTCTGCTGATATACCAATACACTCCTCTCTTTCATCCTCTTTCTCAGGATCAACTTCATCCACATGCATTTCGCCACCCTCAACCTCAGCAGTCGTTGGAGACTCCATCATAGGGTATCCAAGTTCGGGTAACACGTTCATTGCAGGTGAAACCTCAGTATTCCGAACTTCTTGATTCAAGTCAACAGCAGTCCTATGCTGAATAGCGATCTTCACCTCAGTTGCATGGTGTAAGGAAGATGGTACATCATAAATGGTACGTGAAAAATGTGGTGAGGGGTGAGAACTGCAACGACCAGTCGGTTCGGCTTCAATAGGAATCTTTGACTGAGTGGGTGTTTCGGGTGGCAAAACAACTGGAACTTGCGAAAATGATGGTTCCAGAGCCTGTCGAGAAGAAGACTGTCGGAATGATGATGCTTGAATCAGAGCTTTTGTAGCTGTCTCAGACAGGGCACAGGGGTCCATTTGAGAGGGTGCGCAAGATTGCGTCGACTGCCTTGGAAAAGGTGGTATATCAAGAGAAGGCGGTGAGTGTTGAACTTCCTGAGGCTCATCGGGACATCCCCCAGCATTGATGAGAGGTGGCGGATGGTGAGGGGCCTTCCCTGACCCAGTAAGGATACCACTACCTAGGCTCTCACACAGGGAAAAGGGCGTCTCAGAAGGTTCTCGGCAAGACAGAGAGATTGATTCATGTGAAGGCGTTGCTGGCGCTTCCAAGAACATTAGTCAAGAATGAAAATCATGATAAATATTCATTTTCAAGGCATACAAAACTTACCTTCGTTCCAATTTACCCTGGAAAAACCCTGCAATATATCATTGGTCTTTTTTTGAATTGCACTAACACTACACTCTGAATTTTCTCCAGAGTGAGAGCGAGTCGTGGAGTTTAAAGTGAAGAACAGGTCAGAAGTCTGCGGCAACGTTGACTTTTGACCTATGCCTGCTTGAGCCTCATTGCTCGGGTCACCCTCAATATCGATTGACGTGTTTGACAGAATGCAGCCTTCATGCAGTTTAAATGCGTTGGACGATCTATGAATAAATATCGAGTGACCAACCTTGAGTGGCCAAATCTGGGCTTTTACTTTGGCTCAGACCAGATCTGGTACCCACTAGGCAAATGTGAACACTGAATACCATGAAACAGGGAAAACTAAACATACTTCGGTTCTTCGATGTCAAAGGCTTCGTGGGCGTCGGGATCATAACCCGAGAGGCAAGAGCAGAATGAGAAGGTCCAGCCGCAATACCTGGCTCTGAGCCAGACGGGGGCTGACCTTCCTCCACACCTAGGTAAGAATGCTTCAGTAACATGGATAAGAAATGAAACCGAGATACATGCCGTCCACAGCCAGATCGTGAATTTTTTCAATTATATCGCCGAATGCGAGGCAAATTTCGTTCAAGCGGCCCATGAGAGTCCTAGTCTTGCCTCCCTTTGATCCCACTTCCGACACTCCAAGAAAAACTTCAAGAGCGTCTACCTTTTGAGAAAGGACCTGTAAAGCTTCGGAAACCATGGACTGGCCTGTCTTGTGTGCCTCAACGATGCTTTTCATGTCCTCTTTGACGCTTACGACCTCATCTTTCACCTCATCGCAAGACTTTTTGATAGACATCATCTCTGTTCGAAAGCTTGCAGTAAGGTTATCTGTCATCTTAGCATGCTGGATTTCCAAGATTTTGATCACGGTCAGCATCGAATCTGTCGGTGTGACGGAGGCATCAGTATAGTTTTGAGGATCAGCAGTCCCATGTGAGGCTATAGGTGCAGCCTGTGTTTCTTGTGTGTTGGGTGGCTGCCTCCACACTCTTGAAGAGGTTTGCACAGTTGGCGCAGACGTCTGTAAACTTGCTACCTCAGTCTCAAACGCGTTCAATGGGTAGATTAGCAAAGGGTGTGAAAGACAAGAGTTGCATTTTAAAAATAAAAGAACAAGTGCTCACCCGGAAGCGTTCATGAGTGCTCACCATCGTCGGCAAAAGTGAAGCGCCCGAAGACGTATGTCGAAGCTCAGACATCGAGCCTGGGGTTACCTGAAAGTTGCTTGAACACGAATGATGTACATTGACATACGGATTGACTCTAGATGTACCAGCGGCCCATTCTGAGCCCATTGGGACCAGCGATGGGCAGAAGATAGATAGACTTCGCCATAAACCATAAAACACCTACCCTAATGTATTTGAATGTAATTGGGGTCAGTCAACATTCAAAATTTATACCGTTATTGCAGCGGCCTGGTCTGGCATCTACTATCCACGAGACACTCTCTGAAAGCAGCTTATACAAGCTTTAACTTGCGTGCATTGAAAGCGGGGTGATCTCTATGGGCCGCTCCACTTTTGTGACTGTCGTTCAACTATTCAACGATCAAGTATTTCTGTAGATCAGTTTCTGTAGATCAGTGTAGCAAGTGTAGTGGCATGGCCATATCAAGTATTGCTCTCATCGTTTATCATGCGTAAGTCACTCAATACTGCAATTCCTAGGTTTAATATCCGATTTCCATCCTGAATTGAAGGGAATCTCTCCTCACTTTTCCACCAACACACACCAGAAAACGATAGGTATCATAGGTGCTGGTCCTGCCGGCCTCGCAGCTCTGAAAACTGTGCTTGATAGCAACCAATACAAATCTGGCGAATGGATCCCCCTTGCATTTGAAGCTCGTGAAGACGTCGGTGGCATCTGGTAAGCCTCTTGCTCATCCCGGGTGCCCGTCTAGATATCTTAATTTTTTCTACCAAGGTTACCAGAGCTCCCTGATACTGCTATGGATCCACCCCTCACACCACTCTATGATTCCCTTACAACGAACATTCCTCATCCAGTCATGGCATTCGGGTCTCATCCCTTTCCTCCGGAAACGCCTCTGTTCCCAGATGCGGAGCAGGTACTCGACTATTTAAAGGACTTTGCTTCACACTTCTCTCTCCGCCCACACATCAAGTTTTGTGTTCGTGTCACTTCAATCACTTACGCGCCCAAATTGAACCGTCATTGGTTAGTACAAACCTCAACTAACGAGTCCTATTATTTTGATCTAATCATGGTTTGCAATGGACATTACCGTGTACCTCGTTTTCCCTCTGTCTCTGGATTGTCCGATTGGCAAGATGCCCGAAAAGTCTTGCATTCGGTCTATTACCGTCGACCTTTGCCTGTATACAAAAATAAGACCCTTCTTATTGTTGGTCACGGTCCCTCAGGCTATGATCTGTCGTATTATCTCAACGGTTACGCATCCAAAGTCATATTCTCCGGTTCCAGTTTCGAGACATGCATTGATCCAAATGGACTACATCTTCGTCCCTGTCTAGTCTCCTTCGGTTCCCCATTAACTGGAACTGTTACTTTCGCAGATGGCACAGTCGATGATGGGATTGATTATTGTATCCTAGCAACTGGTTACAGCTTGGACATACCCTTCCTTCAGCCACCTCTTATTCGACATGAATATCCAGCACCCATGCCTTCACTCCCTAAAGATTTATACAACTCTTCCTACAGTGTTTTTGCACTTGCCCAACATTTATGGCCCCTCCAGACTCACTTCCCACCTGAAACTATGGCTTTCCTTGGCTTATTGTTCCGTGTTGCACCATTCCCACTAATGGAAGTGCAAGCCCGCGCAACATTACGCGCCTTTGAAACATACGCAAGAGGACTTGAGAGCAATAATGGGACCAGAGGGATTGACGAACAAGCAGAAGCAGTCGAGATTGCGGCCCGTTGGGAGAAGTTGAAGGCCAAAGAAGGTGATGAATCGACTGTAATCAAGGTTTGGCACAGATTTGAAGAAACCGAGCAGTTCGATTATCGGGACCATCTCTCATCATTTGCTGAGACAGACCAACTCTCTCAGCATGAAAAGCAAGGTCCTGCAGGACAGAATGAGGTCATCCGTTCGCAAGAATGGGAGAAATATGGGTATCATCACAAAGTCATTCTACGATCAACATGGGTCAAGATCGAGAAAGATGGCGAGGCAGACAAGTGGCTGAAGGGCGTCGGAGCAAATGGGATTGATGATTGGATAAATCTTATGCATAGGATTGTAGCATATGGACAAGAACTAGCAAGACGGGAGGAAGAAGAGTGAGCTAAATTCTGATCACCTCAATGAATATGAATGCACCTTGGAATTGCCTTGAATTTGGGTCTTTCATGAAACAACTAAATCGAAATTATATAGACTTGACATCAGTCTCAATTCTTCAACTGACTTGTCAGATACCATCGATTTCCATCATTCGCAGCGATTCGGAAGCAATGGTCAACCTTTTGCATCAGAAAACTCACGCCTAGCAAATCTATTAAATGTAAAATGAGAGATAAGCAGTAGTGTAAGGAGACTAGCTCTGGACCCTTATATTTTATCTATTTTTCTTGATTTGATTTTTCTTTTCTTTTCTTTTACTTTGAATGAAGAAAGATATGATGAGCTATGACAATGCTTGTCTTCATCAAGAATCCCAATTAGATATGTTCAGGGATGTCAGTAGTGCCATCATGTGACTATGATATATGACAGTGTCACATAATGTGATGTCACCAGTCAGATGATGAGGCATGTGATCATGATCATGTGTGGTGAAAAAATGTAGAAGCTAGAAGCTACTGGAATAATAGTATTAGAATACATAACTACAGCATGTTATTCTCATGAAAAACACATAGTGAATACAAGAATGACATATGGACATTAGAGCAGGACAATATAAAATAGTATATATAGTATAGTAATATATTGAGAACTTCTTGTTAAGTTCTCTTGTAATTCCCATAATATCAGAGTAGTAAACAATGGACTTGGTTCTATTTTCTTTCTCTTTTATTTTATTTTTAGATTTTTATTTTTCTTATTTAGACTTAGATAGTAAAGTATGATATGATATCACATGTAACAATTATAGATATGATAGAGATATAATACCTATCACTGGTTTGTCATATATATAACAATTACAATCATACAATTATATGATATAAAAAAGATTAATAAAGGTTCTAAAGCAGAT
>Ga0157357_1000715_pt1 | contig 14005 bp, 13 predicted proteins | sample AttcapACBM1_FD_111485 | JGI IMG/M metagenome (GOLD analysis project Ga0157357, IMG submission 111485) | Fungus gardens microbial communities from leaf cutter ant in Botucatu, State of Sao Paulo, Brazil - Atta capiguara ACBM1 | ecosystem: Host-associated > Fungi > Mycelium > Unclassified ... | reverse complement strand
ATTAACAAAATCCGATGAGTTGTATGTTTATTGTCCGTAATGTATAGTATACAATGTAATGTGCTCCTGATATCTGGGTCCTCAGGTTACTTCTCTTAATCCTTTTTCCTTCTTCAATTATAGTCAAGGGTACTGATGCGGAAGGTTCTGGAATGAAGAAAGCCAAACATTTTCTCTCTTTATTTCTGGCGTGATCCTCGTCTTCAAGGCATTTAGCCTCCCTCGGATCTATTCTTTGAAAAACATAACTGCTCTTGCGAGGAGACGCGGAAATCTGCGTCCCATATACGAACTGTCATCATCATAACTGAAGATGCTTTCATTTTTCTAATGATGAAATAGAAGACCAAGGGCGCCAGTGTCGATGGACAGTTGACCAGTCCTCTTTGATCAACACTCATCGATGAAATTGATCCATCCCAACGCACATACACGCGCCTGGCTCTACCTGGGTGTTGACAACTACTATCACAGGAGGTGATTGATTGAGGGGACGGCTTTGGAGACTCAGGTTCTCATTCTGTGGTGTTCAAGTGTGTTCAAAGTGCCGTTTAACAGGTGTCATAAACGCTTGATATTGTATCACTGCAGCTTGTCCCAGCTTCCATGAGACCTCTGCGCATCCATAGTTTTGTTGAAACTCTCGTTGAAGAGAATGGTCGAGACTATAATAGACTAGACTACCGGAGCAGATTGCAGGGGGCAGCAAGTAGGTACTCATCTGAGTAGATGGCTATTGTGAACCACTGAGTTGTCATAGCGAAAACAATTAGGTCATACTCATCGTCATCTACTGCTTTGTAATGGATCTATCCTTGTGCAGCGCTAGCATCAACAAATGTTTACTTCAACAATTTGCTTAGTCTCAAGTCCCATTTGTCTCCCTATGGCGTCCACTCGCAATTCCATTCGTCAACTACTCAAACCTCTTCACCGAGCCAGACCACGGACACCATTCTGGAATATATCAACACACCGTTTTCCGACACTGAGGCTGTACAAAAGTCTTCTCAAACATGCACCGACCGATGCCGTTCGTCGTTGCTTCTCCATGAGCCTTTTCATCTTTGCTGAATTACAGTTTTGAAAGACCAGATTCTGTTTCGCATGCGACTACTATGGAGAGAGGACCGTTTCTTAACAGGCGTCGAACACACACGACGTGCTCTTCGCCAGGGTTACAAGGTCTACTGTCTCGTTTATTCTTATTCTTGCTTCATCTCACGCTCTCCTTTCAGTATCTTGAGACTTTTCAACGTGCCAATGCAGGAAATACACACCTACAAAATGTTCTCCTGCGGTACTCTCGTTTGATTGATGTCCGTTGCGAAAAGGAATACTGGAAATACCTCCTGGCCAAAGATCTTGTCTGACCCTTCCTGTATTCATTTCTTCAGTGGCCACTGACCAACCTTGGTGTCAGGTTTGGCGTGCAAAGATGCGTTACCGTCCAATACTGACTGGTGCCTCGTTCTCCCCATCCATCTACCACAAGCCACTTCCTCGCATGATCCATCAACCTGTGAAGCTATCGAAGATGATACGCTACCGGATCGAGTCTCATGCTCGGCGAAACGACAGGCACCAGATGTATCTCAGGACCATTGCCGACATTCGATGTGATTGTAACATAGAGGCTGAGGCTATCAAATCCCTCCCACCATCTAAATGTGGGGAGACTATCTTTGCTGGATACTATGATGAATGGAGTATGTTCTTTGTTATGAGCCATCGTCTTTTCATTGACGTACTCGCGAATCAGCGAAACCATATAAAGAACAACTGACGCTGATCTCCCAGGCCTATGAACGCGGGACCAGACGCGCCAAGACACCCTTTTCCCAGGCTCTGCTTGATCAAATGAAAGAAGCTCGCAGAGAGCGCATCCGAAACAAGACCAAGGAACGAGCTCGAGAAATCCGTGGCGAAATGACTCGTTCGCTTTGTAGACGGTTACGGAAGGGCCCTCCGGCTCATGTCCTCAGTCGAATGTCGCCAGAGCAGCGGCGCTTGGATCAGTTCGCGAGACACCCAAGTGAAGTGGGTTACACTGCACTAGCCAAACAGAGGCTGGGACGAGGACTCGTAAATCCGGATGCTTGGGTTGTGGAAGAAAGTCGAGGAAAGGAAGCTGAGCTAGATTCGATTGCTGCAGTTATCCGTTGTCAGAATGAGTCAAAGCGAGCATTGGCAATGATGTCTATTCACCTGACGAAGGACGACGAAATGTAGATCACTTATTCGGTATCTCATGTTTGTCGATAAATCATAATTCAATTCAATAACTGATCACGTGCTGACTGGGGTGGTCCCCGGCAGATTTCATAGTGGTGTGTGAGAGTGTGCTCCACACCATGGCTCTTGTGCTTCCCCCCGTCTTTTTGGACGCCGCTGATAACGGCCAACCAGAGCCCCGTTTTCAAATCATGGTTATCATTCTGGTCATTTCTCTCTTGGGTGAGCAGGCTTCAATCACAGACAATACCATTACCAACCTTTTCATTTACAGCCGTCTCTTTTCCTGGCATATCTGCGTCGATTCCTTTTCTCAGAATCCCACATGTTGTCTTCTTCATAGGCAAGCATTTTGGCACGGGCAAGTTATCTTTGTCTTTTGTTCTTTTCACAGCAGTCTGACTGAGATGTACCAGGAGTTATCTTGGCCACTGCCTTTATTCACCTCCTTCAGGACTCTTTTGAAGACCTGAAAAAGCCGCAGGTCGGAGAACATTTCCACCATATTGGAAAGCACACGGGTCTCATCATGTTCGTTGATTGATGTCACTTGTTGCCACCTGGCTCATTGCTCTGCAGCCTTGCATCACTGCTGTCGATATTTCTCATTGAGTGTGCGTACTCATTTTCACCATCCCTGTAGACATCTCTGACCTTGAGACTCCAGATCTGTCTACATCTTATGTCAAATATCTCCAAGAAGAATCATCATTACCACCCACTCCAATTCCTCCATCGACTCAAAGATCGCCGCGTTCTACGCTCAAATATTTTTCCTCGGTGCCCACGCTTGCCGTTCCTGGAACATGTCAACCCCCCAATTCTACTTCGCAACAAGCGTGCATTCCTCACGTGCAACCATACAGAGCCGACGAGACAACACCTCTTTTGCAACCACTTCGCACGCAGTCAATTCACCATCTCAACTCACCACATACACCAATCAATCGTCATCCGCACCATGCTCTGTTGCCTGTAATCGATTCTACGAGCATGGTCCCCATAGAGGTTCTGACCAACTCACCTCGGATCATAACGATGCGTGGATGTGCATGCGTTGTTGGCCATGGATGTGCTTGCTCGGACTCTGCGGCTAGTATACATTCTCATACACCCCTATATAAGGATGCGACCTCCAGGGTCCCATCAAGATCAAGTAGCCTCATTGAAGGAGAAGGGTTGAGAATAAGAAACTCCCGAAAAGAAGATAAAATTCAGGAGGAGAAACCCACGATTGGAAGGAGACGGCAGGTGGTCGGGCTACTTATCCTTCAGTTAGGCATCATGATTCACTCTATTGTGATTGGATTGACACTAGCCATCACGACCGGTGCCGATTTTAGTGAGTCTATTTTGTCTGTTGATATCTACTGATGCTCAAAATTTCTCAGCGTCGTTGACAACGGCTGTTGTATTTCATCAACTCTTCGAAGGCTTATCGCTTGGCATCCGTATAGCCGCGCTTCCTCCTCCCCCTCCATTGGACAGTAAATCAGATGAAGAATCTGAGACCGAAAATACCAGTAAGCTCGAAGCGCATGGCTGCTATAGGTTCGTCAAGAATGTGAAAAGGACGATTGGTGGGAAGCGGGGTGAAGGATGGTTGAAATGTTCACTGGCGGTTTTGTTCGCCATTACGACACCCACTGGGCTGGGTTTAGGAATGATTGCATTCAAAGTCCGAAAGCAAAAACAGGGTATTGAACTAGGTAAGTCAAATGAATGATCCGTCGTCATATCAAGGATCTTGATGCCATCTTTTTCTTGGATACTTAGCTCGGATGTACCTTATTCAAGGACTCATGTCCGCAGTCTCAGCTGGAATGCTCATATACGTTTCTACTGTAGAGATGATAGCAGGGGATTTTGTATTTGGTGATGTCGAAGGGTATAGTCATCATGGCCATGGCCACTTGCATGACGTCCTTTCTGCGGAGGATGAGGAGCGTGCTTCTCCCAATCGGACGAAATCTCCTCGCCGTATGAGTACCGGTCAACATCCAGCTGGAGAGGCCAACAGTACAGGAACTGCCGAACTGGACGATGAACATTCTCAATATCATTACCATCATCGTCATCATGGGAAGATTGGGAAGAAGATACTTGCAGTCTTGAGTCTTTTGGCAGGGGTTGGTGGTATGGTCCTGGTTGGTCTGAAAGAATGATTTCCGTCGACTTTCATATCATCGTCTTTTAATGTGTAATAGTTCAATTCCTTGTAGTGCATAGCATAGATGTTGAATTTTATTTTGTTGTCAGTCTGAGTCGTTCATCTTGACAATGCAGAGTCCACATCCTGACCCTGTACGATTGCTGCTGTTGTGTGGGAACTTGCTGTGTTTGAACTAGTGTCAATGATGCTTTTCTCGACGTTGGCGTTCCCAGCCTAGAGCAAAAGTCTTTTGTTGACTATGCCAGCCTCCCGTCGTTTCAATGGCCTTTTGCGCGTCGCTGCGCTTCTTGGCCTAAGTTTTCTCGTCCGCTTCATCTTCTTCTCTTCCTCAGCTCCCACCAGATCTAGCCAGTCCCACCAGATCAAGGAACATAACTTCATTGAACGTGCTACACGCCCGGACAAGTCTCTCAATGTACAAAAGCATTCGTTTCTACAGGCTCGCCTTGGGAGAGACGAGCGAGAAGATATCTTTAATGGCCTTGTTTATGAAGGAATACTGGATTATTGGACGAGGCTACAATTACCCTTGTACGTGGCAAACGGGATTTTCTGGCTGCTCAGCTAATCCAGGTACATCAGTATCACGAACAAGGATACAGGGTCCAGAGATGCCCAACATGTGTTCAGTGCCATTGACGAGCTATTATCCCTAAACGGCTGGGTGGCGGCACTATGCCCAACTCTGGCACGTCCATTTGGTCAAAATCAGTTGGCTTATGAAGACCTCATTGGCGAGGACCATTTATATTACATCGCCATCGCCATCCACTCTGCCGACCATTTCCTCGTCGATCAGCTAGCCGTCATTGTACAGATGGCCCGACGCCTAGGCAGTTTCAATATTTTCGTGTCTATGCTCGACTACGACTCTACCGACGCTACGGAAACTCTTGTCGATCTTTGTGAGGCTGTCCTCACTCTCCTGAACGTCCCATTTCGCATCCGGCGTGTACCTGGCATGACAGCAGATCCCACTGCGGCATACTATCCGCTCGAAGAGGCTTATATGAGAAACCTTGTACTGGAACCATTGCACGAACTGAAGCAACGGAGGGGCATCACCTTCTCGAGAGTTGTGTGGCTCAAAGGATTTACTTGTCCAAATGATATATTGGAGACCATCAAAATTAGTTTTGCCAATCAAGCGGCTATGGTGTGTGGAATGGACTGGGCGGAAAACAATGGCTATTTTATTTTCTCCGATAGGTACATCCATTGATATCGGCTTTCATTTATTCATACTCACTTTTCTCTCTCTACTAATAGATGGCGGACACGGGACATTGACGGTGACCAGTTCCGCCAGTCTCGCTCGTCGTCAAAAGGAGATGCGGTGCCGCCAAGAGATAAACAAGGCATTCTGCGCTACAATCAGCATCTTCCTTTCCAAGTATTTTGCTGTGAGTCAGGGACCCACGTTGTTGATCCAACCAAGTCCTATTATCAGGGCATCTCATATCGTGCCGGGACCGAATTCCAGAACCTCAGCACAGCTGATAACCTTCCAACAAGAGATGAGGATGCACCATGTCTTGACAGTAGTCAGACGTGGTTCTGCAGGGACCTCTGGGTGCGAACGGCTCTTGACGCTATGGAAGCAGATGACAGAGCAAATGGGGCCACAACCGGAAGGCGTAGGAAAAGAGATGTACTAGCCCAGCCTGCCGACCATCGAATTCCAGAACTGGCCCAGATCAAGCACCGCGACGAGATTCAAGTAGTGAATGTCGGAGCAGAGGCAGATCTGGAGGAAGTCAATGACGGAGGATTAGCGGACCGGAAAAAGGACGACCCGGATGCAAATGCTGGATCGGATTATGATGCCATGCCGCAAGAGGAAGGAGGGGTAGATCTTCCGCCTCTTGGAGACTTGAAGATCATTATACCTAATTCTGTGTTCAGGCCCGCAAGGATACTGATCAATCCTCGGTGTCTCACCACGTATGCAGGTGTAGCGCATACCCAGCTTGCGAGAGACTTGTTTGAAAGAGAGGAAGGGGTCAAGACATTACTTGCAGGGAAGTATGTGCTGGACGACTGGGAAGGTGCTCCCGATAGCTTTGTCTGTCAAGAACAAAAGTGGGCTTTCTTCATTGTTTCATAGTCGACTGCTTTCTGAACCGCGCATGACACTAGGCAGACAGGGGGGCGGAAGGCACCAAAGACCCAGCGACGACTCAAGTTTCTAATACATGAAGAACTCACCAATCAACAGGGGCAGTCCTAGTATTGGGCAGTACGCACATGTTTCCCTTCCCTTACCTCTTCATTTTACTTGATGGATTCACTATGCGCTCGGCCAAGCACTTCGGTTATCGTTGAGCCATTTTGTATTTTGTCGTCATCTTGCGTACTAGTACTGCGCCCTATGACGGGCACGTAGCAAGTATACGTATTGGCGATAGCTCATGTTTTGGCCTCGGAATGTATCTCTCGTCCTGTGTATACTCGTTGTCGCACCAAGGGTGTTCATACAGCAATTGGCAGTGTTAACTTACATGGATGATAAACCACACTGAGTAGTATGGAGAACCAGTGAGAATGTTCGACGTCATGAAGTTCACGCATCGCATCACATAGATAATGCCAAACGTGTATTATCATCATCATCCTAGGGCGAGGACACCGTTGGCCGCGCCTTACCACCAAGTTGTAGATTTTTGAAGAGTGCAGCGAGATCCGTGATTGAGTATAAGCATAAGTTGATGATGCAACAAAATCAATGGGACCACAAACGTGGGAACTCTGTGAGTGTAATATATTACACTTCTGCAGTATTACACTTTTGCTTTTGTCCAACAAGACTGACTAGTCAGTTCACAATGGCGACGATGTCAGATTCTATGCCAATTGAGACGTCCCATGAGGACATGATTGTATGTCGTTTCATACTTCGTGTTTGTCCTCAGTGCTCATTCGACGCATAGCATGATGCACAGCTCGATTACTACGGAAAGCGTCTTGCAACCTGTTCTTCTGATCGAACTGTGAAAGTTTTTGACGTCAGTAATGGCGAGATTCAGCACTCTTCGGCTGGTCAGACGCTAAAGGGGTCAGTATTTAGTAGCAGCCTCTTTGCTCCCTTCACATCTTTTTTTTCACAGACATACAGGCCCCGTCTGGCAGGTTGCCTGGATCCATCCAAAATTTGGTCAAGTCTTGGCTTCTTGTTCTTATGACGGCAAAGTCTTAATCTGGAAAGAACGAGTTCCTCAAAGCGGATGGATCAAGATAGGCGAGCACAGTCTACATACTGCCTCAGGTGTGTGATTCTTATATATACGTATGATGATTACTTTTACTTATGGTATGTAATAGTCAACTCTGTCTCTTGGGCACCTCATGAGTTGGGCCCCATCCTCGCTTGTGCTTCCTCGGATGGAAAACTCTCCGTGTTGACCTTCAAAAGTGAGTTCTTCCCTCAGTCCCGGTCGGGGAACACGTCATTGATACATTACATTGTACACACCATGTAGGTGATGGTCAGTGGGATGCGGATATCTTCAACGGCCATGCTATCGGATGCAACGCTGTCTCCTGGTCCCCTCCTGTGCTTCCTGGCTCTCTCATTACACCTCAACAAGCACCTGCTACACTGGGTCAGCCTCCGTCAGCGCTGACGCCTTCTGTCATACGTTTTGCTAGTGCAGGTTGCGATAATCTTGTGAAGATTTGGGGATATCGTGCAGAATCTCAGTCGTGGGTCGAAGAAGAAGTGCTCGAAGGTCACACAGATTGGGTTCGAGACGTAGCTTGGGCCCCAAACATTGGCCTCCCTCGTTCCTATATTGCCACTGCTTCCCAAGACAAATCTGTACTGATTTGGACGAAGGATTCCCCCACTTCTCCCTGGGTGAAGACTGCCCTTGATCCTTCCTCAAACCTTGCCTCAGCAAGTGGCGCTCCTCCACCAGCTGGAAAATTTCCTGACACTGTCTGGCGTGTTTCGTGGAGTCTGTCCGGTAATCTTCTCTCTGTAAGCTGTGGGGATGGTAAAGTCACTCTGTGGAAAGAGAATCTCAAAGGACAGTGGGAGTGTGTGTCTGAAGTGAATAGTTGAGCGCGTAGTTTCGATCTTCTTCCCAACTTCCTCAATAGCATGTTTTCTGAAGTCTGTTCGATGAAGCACGCGCCCAAAGGCTGGTCCCGAAATGTATGAGCTTTTTGCACAAGGCTTCAGCACGAAGTGTCACTCTGCTTCAACCGTTGAGCATATAAATCGTTGTTATCAACTGTCTAGGTCCACCTTTGGACTACAACACTGTTTGCTAATCCTGCATTTTCAATTGTCTCTGTATTGTCCTCCAAAACACGATTTGGGAACGTTGTTCCAATGGTATATGGCCTGGACGCATTCTCGAGGCGTGACCTGAACAGCAGTGATGAGTCCAATTCTGGATCAGTACATGGACACGCACGCATTGACAAAACTTCTGATATCGCCGATAGTATGTGTAAGATTCATTCGACATACGATACTGCAGACGCGGGGCGTGTCAGAAAACTAGTTTTTCGACTAGAAAGTGCTAAGTTCGCACCGAGTCCCATCAGCCAATCGCACTTGAATGCTCGTGGTCGGCTGAGATAAATCCACCGCCAACCGATTCGGTATGCCAGCTCCCTGGCTCGATGTCGGTGGTGGCGTGATGGTGGCAGCAGGCACTGGAAATGAACCGACCATGGAACTAGGACTGCTGCTTGACACAAGCTCGAGAACAGGAGCTCCGAGGCGCTGTCCAGATCCTCCGAACATTCGGACACCGGGAGGGGGGTCGTACAACTCTTGCTGCCGAGGATTAATGCGGAGCTCAACGGGCTGTCCAGGTCGGACATTAAGGAGGTGTATTGGGGCCGCGCTAATTCCAGTAAAGAAGCGAATCATGGTGAGAGCGAGGGCATACGAAACACGCACCCAGCATTGATACTCTCAAGTATCTGAACATTATTGGGGTCATCGTAACGCATAAGGTCTCCATCTTCAATCTGGAATCCATCTTTCCACAGCGTGATCGTTCGAGTCACCACTTCGTCTGTGCAGCAGTTGATTATGTATCTGTGGGGGGATAATATAAAGTCGGATGTATACCTTCCTCCACTTGCCCATCTGGATCGGGGATGAAAGTCGAGTCCATCTCATCGCTTCCAAGGGTATGTCCCCCGCCGGAAAACACACGAAATCCTCCCATAGACCGAGGCTCCGGTGCGACAGCACCACCCCTAGATCTAATTAGTCCCACTTGCGAGTTACCAGTGGATGCCACTGACTCTGCTGCACGTTGGAGAAGTTCTCTGACCAAATATCCACCCCTCGTCTGAGACTCACCATCTCGTTGACGATCTGGATTCTGTATGGAGATGCCGCTATGTGTGGTACATACGGGACTGAGCTGAGGGTTTAGGAGAGTAGATGTAAGTGATAACCTGCCTTCTTTCTCCCCCAGCGAACCAGCTTTCCCTCTTGTCATTTTCATCTCCAGATTCTTCATCGTGATCGTTGTCGTTGGACCAGTCGCCAATTCGTCCCAATCTTCGTGGCATGGTGGCTAGGTTGATCTTGATAGATGATATTTGCAAATACTTGCATACAAAAGAAATCAGTCTCCAAGATTCTTTTCCTGATTACTCTCTATGACTTATTCCATAGTCATCACAGTAGTCACGGGAAGGTTTGAGAAGCATTGGAAACTAGTTTCAGGCAATTCTTTGGTGGTGCAGAAGGAACTTAAGACCAAAGAGAAACTCAAAGTTGAGGCATCTGAAGATTTCAAATGAGACTAGTGCAGAAAAATAATGCACCCTGGAATAATGGATGGGAAAGGCAATAATTATAGCTATTGCCTCATGTTCTGCAGACATTCACCTTATGTATTATTGTACATGTTCAACATGTGTTAGGGTTCATTTCATCTTGTGCCTCATATTTACTGCACCATGTGCTTACTTCATGTATAATTCCTATAATGTGTGGTTTGCACTTGGAGCAAAAGTATACAGAAAGAGCATGGGAGAGCATAGATGAAACAGGTACAGATAATGATCTTGGCTTTAACTTATGTGTTATACCAACTACACATTATATAGTTATGACTTTTAGAGAGGAGAGAGATAGAAAAGCAAGTTGTTCAAGTTCAGATTACCAAGTCAATTCAATTATTGTATCTACTAGCCTTAGATACTAGTACTCATTTCAAAAACAATAATCAAGAAATGGCTACAGAAAAATATAACAAATATGAGTGAGTAGAAATCAAGTTGTCAATAATGTCCTACTCTTAAATAGACAGGCAGATAGAAAGAACAAATTAGAGGCTAGAGCAGTACTCAAGAATGTTTATAGATTATAAATAGAATACTTGGCTATCTGGTAATGGCAGAGTTTGTTCTTAATTGTTATAGACTGACTTCTGATACTTCTGAGACTTCCACTTCCTGACTTCTAGTTAGAACTCTAATCATACCTAGGTATACTTCTGTATCCATGCTTGTTTGTATATGGATCAGCCTCTCATATTTCATCTCCTGGCAACTCATCACCTAGACTCTTAGTCATCCTATATCCTAGAAGCCATCTCTATAATATTTCCTTAGTTATCCCCTACACTACTATTCTCTAGCCACAGTTCCAACTACAGTGTTACAATCCTAAGCTTGGCTCAGGTTGCAACTTAGGCAAAAACTTGGAGTAAGAGTAGAGAAGATGATCAATTGGTAAAGCATAAGGATATAGGACTGTACATATACCTAATGACCATGAGGAATAGGTCAGGTGTTCTTGAGGAAACAATGAGAGAAGAATGAGGATAACATAATAAAGTCTTTACTATTACATAAGGCACTGACTGATAGAACATGAAGATTAAGTGAGGTACAGTAGATTACAGTAAATATGAGTCAAGGATGAAACAAACCCTAACATGTATTTAGAACATGTCAACCATGAGGTAAACATCTGTAGAACATGAGATAGAGATCATAATGATCATAACATACAGACTTAGTATTTAAGACCAAGTAGATACTCTGTAATACCCAGTCTGGAAATTGACTAAGATTCAACTAAGACCTGACTACAAACCCCCTAAGAATCTTCTAACATCTTCTCTCACTTCTCTGACTAAGATATTGGTTAGTTCTTCCTGATACCTCATCATCTGAAATTACAATCATATAATAGATAGTGGGCACAACATATAAGTTAGGGCTGAGGTCATCATCTAAGATTACATCACTAATCTGTGAATAAACTTCCAAGCTTGATCCACAATCTAGTATGTTGTCCAACCTTCTAGATAAGTTTTTATACTTAATCCAACCTTCCTTCTGTACAACTGATCACAGATATCTGCTCAAAGCAAGTTTCATCCCTCTAACAGCATCTTGACATTAATAATAATATATATATATATAGTAATATAAGTCCAAAGGACTTCACCCAACTTGGCTATTTACAATTAGAAGCTTAAAACTGTAATACTTAGAATTAAGACTAAAAAACATCACAGGTAGTCTTTGAATGTTGAATGTTATGTAATATCTAGCCAAACAGTGTGATATAGAGACTAAAGAGGAAATATTATCTTATTTGTTTATGTTATGATAATTCTTGTTAGATGTGGTTCATATCTCAGTATCTGAAACCTATAGTAGATCTTTGAAAGACAGGTGAGTAATGATACTTTATTTAGAATGTATGGAACATAGATGTCAAACAACCTTTAGCTTTAGCTTATATACTATATCTCTACTAGTTAACACTAGTCATATATTTTGTGAAGTCATATTTAGAAAGCTAGAAATGATAAGTCTACAAGGAGGTAGAGAGATGTGTTGTTACAATTAATGCCTCATAAGTAACAGATATTTAACTCATAATTAACTGTGCCTTGCATTTTTCTCATATAGTATCAGTCAGTGCCTCATGTAGTAGTAGAGATCTCCTCATACTTTTTTTCATTCTCTTTTCATTGTTTCCTCAAGAACATCTTACTTATTCTTTATAGTTACTAGGTATATATAGTAGTAGATACAGTCCTGTATTTTTATACTTTATCAATTGATTATCTTCTTTATCCTTTCTCAAGTCTTTGTCTAAGTTGTAATCTAAGCCAAGTTTAGAATTGTAACAAGTGTCAGTTCTAGTTGATTTTCAGAATAAGAGTTTATAGTGTAACTACTAGCTTATATACTGAGTACTCTACCTAAGGTAGTTATCTAGGAAATAGAGACTGTAAATGAGTTACTCTGGTTCTAAATAGTCCTTAGATGAAGGAATGGATATCCATAGAGCTGTTAGAGTATCTAGCAAGAATATCTGAGGAGTGATTGATATGAAATGGACAGAGTTGATCTATACTGGAAGAGGTTTGTGAGTATGGATAAGTGTCAGGTGCGGTTCACACTGGGGTGGAAGTCCGCAGAATGGACTCAGAAGTGAGTAGACTTATAGAGCGACCTTGGTTCAGCTTATGTACTGTGCCATCTGTCTGCCATGTAGTCGCAACTTCAGATGAAGGAAAGAAGTCTGAGATGGAAGTGAGTGCTGATTGGTGTGTTGCTGTTGAATACTGGAGATTGAGTTCAATAAGAGTTTATCTTCGTTGATTATCAGACTAGTGAATTACAGTATAACTACTAGTCTTATATACAAATGGAAAGTATAGGAGATGCTTGGGGTTTCAGTAGTAAAACCCCTATTACCCCGAGTGGAGGTTTCAGTATTGAGACACTGACAGGAGTAACTCCATCATGGAAGACCGAGTTGAATAGAAGTATCTCCGCTGTGGAAGACGGAATACCCAGATGGTTGCAGCACTGCTATGAGATATGTTGCAAGAAAGGTGGCTGCTGTGAAAGGCGGGCTTGTATGTTTTGAAGGTGACTCCACCACAGGGATGTAGTTTCCGGACGAGTGGACTTGCATATGACAATAAGGAGATTGTTATGTATATACCCTTATGTCCATGTTTTCTTTTCCATCTCATATATTACATAATTCACTCTTTCATTTTTGTGTAGTTTTTACCTACCTCAGTCTCATTCTATGATTCTGGATGTTTATTATTACTCTAGATCTCTGCCACTTGTTTTAATAGAGATAAGTGTTATCCATGGGTTGGAACAGATATGATTGGGACAGATATGATTGGATTGGGATGTAACATTACTTGGGTTTGGATAGTTCTCAAATGTTGGAAAGAAGTTCTATGGAATTGCTTGTCAAGAACAAAAGAAGTAAACTTAATATTTTTTATTCTTTCTTTCTTATTTTATTTTATTTTCCATTTATTTTCCTTTATTCTATTTTTAGAACCAGGGTTAGGGTTAGAGTGACAAGATCATGCTGTCATACAGCAGATCATATCAGATGACATGGTCACAAGTCACATGATACATAGAAGGACATAGAAGGTTCTGGAAGGAAGATGTCATACAATATGTAATACATATGTTGACCTTAAGGCATACACATGATTGTTTAGGGTAGGCTAGAAATAGCTCGCACAGACCATTAGGTATTTGTATATAAGGTAGACAATCCTGTACAGAGTTCTCTATCGAGTTCTCTTGTGTTAACCCAATACAAGGTTCATCCTT
>Ga0157357_1000714_pt1 | contig 14021 bp, 10 predicted proteins | sample AttcapACBM1_FD_111485 | JGI IMG/M metagenome (GOLD analysis project Ga0157357, IMG submission 111485) | Fungus gardens microbial communities from leaf cutter ant in Botucatu, State of Sao Paulo, Brazil - Atta capiguara ACBM1 | ecosystem: Host-associated > Fungi > Mycelium > Unclassified ... | reverse complement strand
GTCTTTGTGACTAGTGGTTGCCACAACACTAAGGTCTTGAGATCGTAACAAGTCAGTAGTTACACTATAAAGCTTTATTCTGAAAATCAATTAAAACTAGTACTACTTTTTAATATTAGTGATGACATATCTCTCTACTTTCTGGTGAACAAGTCTACTAGACATCTTGAGTATCTCTTCCAAAATATACAATTTATACAACTAGTAAATATATAGCATATAAGCTGAAGCCAAAGGTTGTTTCAACACTTATGTTTATTATGATCAATACAATCTATACTACAGATGTTTGACTTATATTGGACATGTGTTTGGATTCATTTCATTAGTAACTCATATCTAACTGTGTCTTGTGTTATTCTCATGTAGAATCAGTCAGCATCTCATGTAGTAATAGAGGCTTCCTCATGTTTTTCTCACTCTCTCTTTATTGTTTTCTGAAGGACACCTTACTTATTCCTCATAGTCATTAGGTATATATAGTAGTAGATACAGTTTTGTATCTTTATGCTTTACCAATTGATCATCTCTTCTACTCTTATTCAAGTCTTTGTCTAAGTTGCAACCTAAGCCAAGCTTAGAATTATAACAGTGTTTCATGTATCTAGATAACACAAAGTTGCCAATTGGACTTCCAAAAGCTCATTATCAGGTCTCAGATAATGAGGTATGAACCATGTCTAATAGTAGAACATGAATGTCAAACAATCTTCAGCTTCAGCTTATATATTGTATCTCTACTAGTTGTATATTTTAGAAGTATTTCTTAGAGATGTTGTAAGAGACAAGTCTACTAGAAGATGGTAAGGTGTGTCATCACCAACACTAGAAGTGAGTATCAGTTTTGGTCAATTTTCAGGATGAGGATTTACAATGTAACTACTAGCTTATATACTAAGTACTCTATCTAAGGTAGTTATCTGAACACCTTTGCTTTTCCTAATAGTCAATAGATATATAGTTGTAGATATGATTCTTTATCTTTATACTTTACCAATTGATCATCTTCCCTATCCTTACTCAAGTCTTTGCCTAAGTTGTAACCCAAGCCAAGCTTAAGCTAAGCATTGTAATATATAGGATAGCTGTCACCTCTAGGAATCTTATTCTAATCTCTTAGGTTTTCCTGGAAGTAAGTCATATCTGTGCTGTACTATTGCAAGTTTTCCTCGAGTTTTGAAGCACAACTCCACCCCAGTTACTCTAACAGATCTCCCACAATGTCTATGGCTTATTAATTAGCCACTGATGAGGTCATACAACCTTATGGCTAATTCACCACTGATCAAAGGCACACATTAAACAATAGTCCACTGCTTCCTGAAGGGTTTGGTAAAATACCTTCATCCAACACTTGACCTTACCCTTGGTGGACCAAGTGGGACAGTGATGCTAACCTATAATCTTACTTTCAAAAAAGTTCAAAAGTCATATATTTTAGTGAATCTCACCTTCCTCACTCTAAAAGCAGCTTACAGTTTGAACTTTTCAGCCTCAATCCAGGAGCCTGTCTCATGAACAGTAATTCTTATATCAGCTCCGAACATCTCAGAGTAGAGTTGTGCGGTGCCAGTTTCTTCAAGTTACGTACAGCAGACGTTTCCGAGTAAGATCTCGGGAAACAAACACTAACATAACAAATTCTGATCCACGTGCTATTAATTTTTTTAATCTTTTTTCTCCTCTTTTCTCTCTCTCATATCATCTACGAGCACCATGACGAGTGAAGAAACACCGTTATTAGGAATCCGACACGATCTCATCTACGAGCGCTTTTCACCGGGACAAAAAAGGTTTTTGGTAGCAATTGTGTCGTGGGGCGGACTCGTTGCCTGTATGTTTTCATTGACGAATTAAAATTTTCTCTGAGGGAACTTTTTTTGCAGTTTTCTGCTCCGGAACTTTCGTGCCTTCAATTCCACAGATCGCGCAGGACCTTAACTCGACAGGTGAGGTTATCAGGTACGTGAATTAGTGGTCATTCATTTCGGACACTAACACGCTTTGGAGCTATGCGGTCAGCATATATATTTTCGCAGCCGCATGCGGTGGCCTTATTGGTTCGGTTTATTCCAAATTCTGTGAGCATGAATATATCGTACTTGAACCTCGAGTCAATATTGTACAGACGGCCGACGACCGTGCTATTTATGGTGTCTCTCTGTAATGGTTGTTGGTTCCTTTGGTGTTGCGCGAGCTCGAACTGTCTCGCAACTGATGGTTTGGCGGTTTATACAGGCGGTGGGAGCGTCCCCTGGATTGTCAGTCGGAGCCGGTGTGATTGGTGATATTTATAAGCTAGAAGAAAGAGGGACAGCTTTGGGAAGTTACTTCGGTGTGCGTCCCACCATTCTTCGTGAATCTGACACCAGGCCAAATGTTCTCTTTTATTAGACTGGTCTCCTTGGTCTCGCTCTTGCGCCTACGGCCGGTGGTGTAATAGCCCACTATTGGTCATGGCGAGGGATACATTACGGATTGGCCGCTTTCGCGTTAGGTACTATGCTTTGTATCTACTTCTTCTTTCCCGAAACTAGCCATCCTGGTACAAGGGGCATCGACGAGCATGAACGCTCTGGCAAGATACATTCCACATGGAGGCCCGTAATATTGAATCCGTTATCTCAGCTCCTGATGCTCCGTAGTCCGAACGTTCTAGCCGTAGTACGTTGCCAGCGGGGTGCTTTTGAAAGGTCTATATGCTAAATGATGTGCTTAGGGACTCATCGGTTACTTTGCACTGTTGACAGACTTCAGTGAAATTCATTCCTTATCTACTACATCGTATACTGATTTCCTTGGAAGCTTTGATGGTCCCATTACCATACACGATCGTATGATGTTTTTATTGCCTGCTTCATCCTCCTTTCAACGTCGTATCTCAGGGAAAACGCTATGGCATTGAAAATGAGGCACTCATAGGTGCTTGCTTCCTCCCTCTTGGCATCGGCAACGCAAGTGCGTGTCGACTATCTCCCCCGGTACTCCCTATGCATCAGCTATTCACAGTTCGTTGTTACATCCCACAGTTGGTGCACCACTCTCAGGTTGGATATCCGACAAAATTGTTATCAGATACAAAAAACTTCGAGGATACTGGTTTCCTGAAGATAGACTTCGAGCATGCCTGTTCAGTTTCTACTTACCTATTACCGTCCTTGCCTCTGGGTTGATCACAAGATATATACCTGGTACTTTTGGGTTGGTATTAAACTTGGTTTGTTTGTTCATAAATGGAATCGGCGTGAGTGCTTTTCTCCTGGCTGAAGTGATATGTTCACCGTGGCTCATTAACGACTGATTGTTATTTTTGCCTTGTAAGTGCGATATCGCGTTGACACCTTGCGGTGCATATGTTGTCGATGTGTTACACTCGAATAGTGCAGAAGTTACTGCCGCTGTGAAGTGAGTTTCGCTCTTTTTCTCAGATGGTTGGATAGATGTTGGACAGATACGCTCATAATTACTTAGCGCCCTTCGGTCAATTATGCTTGCTCTATCAACAGCAATGCTTCTTCCTATGATTAACGCTTATGGGCATCTTTTCACTAACGCCCTTGTTTCTTTTTTCGCATTTATGGGATTATTGTAGGTGTTTTCCTATGTCGATTTATGTTTTTTCACCGAGTGTGTGTTCCTGTTCTCTACTCTAGACTAACCATCGTGACCATTGCTTACGGCGATTCCATGCGTGCTTGGATAGATATTGGATATTCGTCTGCGGATAATAACTAGAAGCAGGGAGAAGGTGTACCCTTCCCTTCCCTTAATGTCGTCAATTATATGCTATCATACAGAACTTGCTGACATAGTACCTGCACTTTTCCTTCAAACTTTCTTACTCTCAGCATCAGGATAAGCCGGCAACGACAATCACATAATCCCATCTATCAAGAATAGGATAACATTATATTTCATAGACTGGGTCGCTATCTGCTTATCTTGACAATGTTCTCTGTCTTGGCATTTCTTAATTAAACTTGCGGAGGATCTGTGCCTGCTGCCTTTGTGTCTTTGTCATATTGATTCATCTACTGTATGCCTTCCTCGCCTTGTTTCATGTCAGTGGTCAATGCAGTGAGAGCAGATGCAATAAAGACAAGGTGCTTCTGAGTGTGTTCGACGAAGATATTGGGAAGGAGTCATGCTTTGATCTGTGTTCTTCCTCTTTCATACTAATACCGTGAACACAATAGAATGTTCAAAATAGAAACAAGTTAGGGTATCTGAGACTTTTATGAGTGTTACGATTAGTTTGCTTACCGGATCGTAATAGTTTTAGCTTAGGTTATAAGTCACACAGCACAGGCGTTAGCTAAGTCTGATCCATTAAATATACCTCATTTCTCAATCACTGGTTTGGAAAATTCGTAACAGTGAGCTTTCCTCTTGCAAGACTTGTGTCCTTCCCAATAAATCAAGCTACTCCTTGTCATACTCCATGGTAGTAATAATAATAGTTCCATTTTCATAGTTGATGCCTACCTGCTCTCTTCCCAAATATTTCCTATGGCTATGACCAGCTCCTGGAACTGAAAAATATAGCCATAACAAGTTTTTCTGAACTGAGATTTGAAGATGAACATTGATTAGGTATATTTATACCGTTCTGATAACCACGAGGGTGCGCGAGGTGAGGCCTGTCCCAGTCCTCCTCGGGCCATCATAGAAGTCTGCCTTACGACAAAAGCGAGGCAAAAGGTGAGGCAAAATATATTTATAAATTATCCGACCTGCCTGGTTCGAACAGGCGACATTCAGATGATCAAGGTTTCCATTACAGTCTGACGCTCTTCCAACTGAGCTAAGGTCGGTTATAAAATAGGGTGTCTGCATCATATATCAATCAGGATGACTCGTGGCTACTGTTCCGGCTGCTTCTACAACAATGCCGGTAACCTATCGAGTTTCAGGCGCATTTAGCGTCACTGGGCTTAGGCGCCTGGGAGCGACATCTTCTCATGGATACAAACGCGGTTATGTCATACCGTACAGGGACAATAAGCCTGCTGCCGCCATCTCATCTAAGATTCCTCCACGGCATCTCTGCTGTGGAGCCACGGATGGTGTGAGATATTTCTGCGTAAGATGATTTTCGACGCAAATAGCGAGGGACATTTATTCTACTGGTGTCATGATATGTGACGATCAAGTTCTCGAAGCTGTATAGGCTCCAGGTTCACGAGGTTGTGGCTACTTCAATGATTCGCCCCAATGATCTCACGGAGACGAATAATTTAACTGACTGTATGTTAAAAGGCCTATGGAGCAGTGGCAGATTTTTATAATCCACCCAAAACCGAAGAACTGCACCCAACCACACTCACTCTCATCAGTGACTCTTATCATGACCGAAACTTCTCCCGCCAAAACCTATTATCTTCTTAACATTGGAACAAGCCAAAACATTGGTTGTGCACCTATTGTGGACCAGACCATCAGGCCAAAACCAATCCTCACGCTCCCTCCAAGATCAACCATTAATGGTCAATGGAATTACGAACCTCTCTCGGGGAATCACTATAAATTGAATATTAAGGGTGCTTCCAGTGGAGTTACGAGCTCTCGTCCTGGTATAGAGAAGGATTTCATAACAGCTGTCATTCAAGATGGCGCTGGCGGGAAAATCAGGCCTTGGGCCTTGGAACAGTGGAAGGAGGGAAATATTGGACCTGCTTATACGTATGTATTATTAATGTTTACTGTGTGGGATTTTAAAGGATTGAATTTTGGTTTGCGCGTGGATAGTATTCGCGACCTGGAGAACTCGTCGAAGGTCTGGACAGTTTCAGATGAAGTAGAAAGATCACTCGGAGATGAATATGTCAGTGGATAGGTTCTATCTAATGGGAGATTCTTATGAATGATTTCGCCCTCTAGAAACCTCTCATTCTTCAGGATTATCAAGTCGGAAATTTAAAGCAGGTTTTTGCTTTCATGACTGACCCAGTTGGTGTCACTAATCAGTAGTTCTAACGTCCTTCTGACGTTTTTTAATGACAATGTCTGAAGTGTAGAGCTCAGATTCGGAGAAAGGATAAATTCTTGTCAGACGTTGGAGCCTGGTGATAAGACTTATCGCCAGCTACTCAGAATCTCATATTGATCATACGAGTCCATACATACGGAATTTGGAAGTACCAACACATTGGAAGCGTCGTTCCTGCAGACGTCGATAATCAGGAAGTAAGTCTTTTGTTTCAACATCACAATATTCTATTCCGGTGTTCGATCGCGGCCAGGTGTCGAATATAAATATGCACTGGACTACATGATAATACTTCGATGCCTCGCACCCGAATTACGGTCCTTTTCCGGAAGAAAATTCTTCAAGAGAAGAGCTTCTCATGATGAGTAAATACTCCAGGTGATGTTCCAGGTGATGACAACTTTCGACCTCATAATCAGTAGGCGTCAGAAATTGTTCGCCACCCAGCCGCCCCAGAGTGGTGGTTTCTAGTGCTGTTATCCATCATGAGGTCCAAATGGGAAAAGACTGTAATATTTTCTCTGCAGAATTTGACGTAATTATCCAAACAGGGGGGAGTCTTCCTACTTCCCACTTCCGGGAGGAGTATATAGGACATCTACTTGTCTATGTCTCAAAAGCGTGACTAACATGTACAGGAGACCCTGTCTCCTACATGGGAAACAGATCAAAAGCACAACAAGAAGAATTTGATTCATTCTGACATCAAGTCCTAATCACGTAGATCAATTATCAATATTGTTGACCGCCACAAATGTGGGTAACACTATGATGTCAACATGAACCAAATATTTACGAAAGAAAACACAACGCGCACGTGCCAGTGACTTGCATAAATAGCGTCGTTATACTATGTCAGGCACTTTGTAATAGTACCGCATCACGCACTACGAACTGGATACCGTTTAGCCCACTGTTGACGCTGATGCCATTAGCTGAAAATAGTAGTTCTCAGAGTGCGTCATAAGTTGATGTAGAGTGGACGTAAAAAGTGATGTCATGACAGTAGGACTTGATATCTAGGACTTGATATCTACTACGTAGTAATTAACATGAATTTCTGATGCCAAGCAGAAACCCTGTTTCGGCTTGGACATCACTAAAGCTCATGGGTTTAATACTCTAAGTGATAGATCGTGAACTGAAACTTCTTGAAGCCCTCGGAAGTGATGGTCAATGTCGAAGAGGCCAGAGCGATCGAAGTTGTGCCATACGCAGCCAATACGCTGACTATGTATAGGGGTATCAGAATTGAAGCAACATCGAGTCCAGCCACGAGGGGGACTTTAATCCTCTGAAACGGAACGAGAACACGGAGCCCTGATCGTCCAGCACGATGCGCCATACATTGGTCGCAGTACGCGCCGGACAGGCCCATGATTCGATTGCTTCCAAGTCAGTCTGATCCACTCCTACCATCGCAGAGGGGTGTGTCCTCAACCGCATGGAAAGAGCCGGTTCAGATTTAATTATTCATTATTCAGAGGAACTACCAGTTGAAAGAGAAGATCCCGAAAGAGCGCATGAAGGTTACATGGGAATAGGATCTGAGGGTTTGAAATGCTATTTGGGACGGCAGGTGAATTGATGAGTAGTCAAAAAAAGACTTTTACTTTTATGCTGCAACGGGAGAGCTTGCTGACTAAGAAGGAAAGGCCGTTATAACGAGAATTGACCACGAATTTCCCTGCATGCAGTTGTTTCTTGTCAACAACGATCCCCTCGATACCCTTCTAGTCTCCCGAGACGGGGAGCCGCGATACCAAATTCACTCCTACATCGACACTCACGTAAAAACTCCTGCTAGCTTTCTTCTCTCTTCGTCGCCCGACTACTCTTCTCCCGAGTCAGCTTCCAGCTTGTCGTCAACGGGCTCACATCCACATTCATTTTCCTCATACTCAAGCTTGACATCTGTCTCCTTGTCGTCAGTGTCCTCAACGGCGGCCGTGGCAGTAGTTGCCGCCAATGAGCCATTGCCGTCGCCATACATGGGACACCGCCAGCGTCCAGCGGGAATTCATACAGCCATTCCAATTTCACGGACGCACTCAAATCCTCACACAGATGCACACAAAAACTGTCAAGATCCTTCGTCACCACATCCTTCACCGATCCTGCCGCCCTCCCCCTCGTCCACTGGTCCTTCACCTCTAGTGACAAACATCACACGACTCAATCGCCGTAATTCCAATCAGGGCCAATTTGAGACTCAAGTTGGCCGTGTAGAATATTCAGGCGATGAAGTTGAGACTAGAGTGCAGCTCTGTCATTTGGGGATAGAGTTCTATGGGCCTCCTATGTGCAAGAGGAACAACAGCTCCGAAGGCAATTCTACGTCTTTTCCTACTGTACAAACAGTCACTTCGGAAAGGAGAAACGATGCCGAGACCGCACTCGACGCTTTTCGGGACTTTTGTACTATGGGCCAGACACCAGGTGCATCGCCAAATACCAAATATGACAGAGGAAATCCGTACGTACTTCATCTTTGTACTAATTCCTCTATCCTCACACGTCACAGGACATGGTCATTTAAAGGTCCTGATAATCGCCCCTACAAATGGATATCCTTTGCATCTAATCCAATTCTTGTCAATGATACTACGCCACCCACACCACTTGCCTGTTTTCGACCAGCCAAACTGGGCATTTCATCACGGGGTCGCCGTGGTTTTCTCGAGATCCAATCTGAAGGTCTGGAAAAAGAGGATTGGATTGTGGCAACCTTTGTTGCATATTTTCGGATGAAGCTAGGTAACCGTCTGCCATCTTCAGAGACACAGGTCCCCGACTCCGCAGCAGTGGGTTTACCTATCAGTGTGAGTACACCGGTGACTGGTTTTGCCCGGACGGCCATGTCTTCGCCCACCACATTGTCCCCTTCCCCACCGACGCAAGCTCCGGGTCGTTCACCTCCTAAATTGTCCAGTTCACCTGCGGCGCTGGCCACTCTTCAGGCGCTGAGGAGAATAAATAAAAACTATGGATGTGGTTCCTTCCCAAGAACATGATCGAGTTTTCCGTCAAACTCGGCTCGATTCGACTTGTAGCCTTACCTTGGACATCTTGTCTCATGACTCGCAAGATGGTCGCCTATTATGATCATGCTTATTCTGTGCATATTCTGTTTCAGTATCTCTAGCGCTGTCGTTATTGGATCAACCCATTACTCCTCATATGCTCCATCGTCTCCACTATGCCAATTCATTGTTTTCTTCGTCTCGCCATACTCTTTCATGTTACCTGGGCGATTCCTGCCTGCACTTCATGCTTCAATTTCTCGATGTTCGACCCTGTAGATACTCGCCCGCGCCATAACCCATTGCGACACGGACTTCGAAGTGCCCTTGTACTCTTCATAGAGCTAGTTGTAGTGAAGATATGGAACATTCCATTCGGTGTCCATTCTTCCATCAATTTCTCGACACCAACTATCTGCACTGGAAATTTTCTCCATCTGTATCTTGCGATTTGCCGCTCTGCTTTACTGTTGGACCTGTGTGTTGTTCATGTCAGCTTTTATGGATCTTTCCATAGTATCATGTGCATACCATTAAAGTCACTTGTACTGATATGTATTAATAACACAACAAAACAATACTTTGATCCTCCCATTTCATTTTTTTACGTCGATTCACTTCCACATAATATGGTCTGGGTCAACGAAAACTTTATTGCGCACAATTTTCTGTCACAATGTCACAATGTCACAGCTCATGCCAAGGCGTGTAATGCTATGATTGGCAATTGGCATGGCCGGTCTGAGGCTTAAAGTTTAACGTTGAACTTGACGTTACATGAGCGTGGCCCGTCTCCAGACGCGTTCACCGTGATTGTAATTCCATGCCAAGGTACGTCCAGAGGTTCCACACTCAGGCAATGAATAAAGCCCTCAGCAGTTACACGCAAAAGGAGGATGAGTTACTATGTAATTATATTGGGGAGGCCCGGCCAAGTGAAGCCGGCCGTCTAGGGAACGCCATCTATCAAACTTTGGTGGAGAACGTATGCTTATCCTATCATGTCCATTCTGTCCCTACTGAAACATCTATGCATGTAGGTGGATAAATGGCCCTGGGCTAAGAATCACACCTGGACAGGATGGCGCGAGCGCTACAGGATGCACAAGGAAGAATTTGATCAACGGATCAGAAAGATACAAATGGAAAGAGAGGTTCAGCCGACTGCGCAAGATGCACTACCGCGAGGGTAAGTCTGTGTACTGTCGTAATTTACAGTGTTCACGAGCTCGTGATTTGATAGTCAGAGAAACCCATTTACTGACAGTGAAAATAAGCTTCTTGCTCAATACCTCGCGAAGTATAGCCCACAGTCTAAAGGGCGGAATGGGAACGAAATTTACAAGCGGCTAGTAGCAAATGTAGGTTTTCAAAGATGTATTCTTCCACTCAATATTCACTTTTCTCCAGGAGGATGGGAAATGGAACTGGAGTAGAGCACACTCATGGCATTCCTGGCGTCACCTCTACGTCTCTCGGCAAGACTATTTTGATCGTAAGATTGCCAAATATATCGAGTCGCACAAAGTCCCTACTCCCCGTAACCACAGTACTGGGCGTCCCACGAAACGCCAAATGATAGTGAACGACCTAGGCACACAAGAGGAGGAACTGGTTCATCTTGTTGCTTCTACATCTGCACTACGGGAGAAGACAAGGAACGACTTAGATACGCAAGAAGAAGAGCTGGTCCATCTTGTTGCCTCTACATCCGCGCTACAGGAAAAGAATACAAGGGTCAAGAAGGGGCCTATTGTAACCAGAGAGCCTTTGGCAAGCACGCTCCTGGTCAATAAGACACGATCAACAGATATTTCAGAAACCGTGGAGATGGTAGATGATGGAAGTGACGCAAACGAAGGTGACAATGAAGCTAACACTCCACCCGGGTCAGAGGACTACGCAGGCGAGATCTTTGAAGACGCCGAAGAGGACAAGGTCGAAAACAGTACAAGGTCTCCATCTGGGAGTGAGACTGATAACGAAGGGGAAAGTCGGGGTTTTGAGCCCACCTTGACTATCCCAAACAATTGTCCGAGTGCTATCTCCCAGCATCCTGTAGAAGTGTTGGTGGAAAAAGGACCCGACAACTCTGTTCGAGTCATGTATGTTCAGGCCCTTCTTTCCGCCAAGTATTCCCTCCTAATTGCCCATTTTTCATCTCAGTGAAAAGGGTGGAACATCCCAATCGTCTTTGGGATCCCCTCCATCCAGGCCACTCTCTAAATCCCACATCAGCCGTAATAACTTCACATTCGCCTCAGGACTTCAGGATGATGACCCTTTCCTGGATTCCCCACCACCTGCAGCGAAAAGAGAACTCACATCTCTTACCAGCAGGAAAAATCCACCTATCCTTGAAGAAGGTCCCTATGGTACCTATCTAAGTCGAAAACGACCCAGAAAGGCAGATGAAAGCTCAAGTGATGTTGTTACCCCTGATGCTCAGCCGACATGGCCACCCCGACGCGGCACGGATGTTTCACAGATGCTGCGCGATAGCAAAATCGAGGGGGAGCATCGTGAATACCACCGTGCGGAACAATGTCATAGGGAGCAGGCGAAGGCGGCCGAAGAAGTTATCGCTACAGAAGTAGAACACCAGAAAAATGAACAATATCCTACTGGAACCTCAAAATTTCCAGCTGACGAGGCACTTGAACCAACGAAGCCTCATACTTCTCATCATTTGCAAGATATTATTGATGCTCGGCCGAGCCAACTCGTGCCATGTATGTCAGGTCTCGGCTTGAAATATTGCCTGAATACCTGACATCTTGTTATAGTGGAACGCACAAGCACAGATATTTTCATTCCTTTACCCCATCTAACCTCGATCTCGGTCACGAAACGTCATTCTATTGGTGACGTGAGTGGCCTCACCAACGTTGTAGGACCTGGGAGTCGATCCAATACCCGTACTATCAATCTCCGCCAAGAGCTGGTTAAGAGGAATTTGAATCAACCGACACAACGTCCCTCACCTCGAGTTTCTAATGCATCTCACATGTCTATAATGTCAGAAGAAGACAGCTCTCTTCTCCAAGAACTTGCGATTCAGGGATTCTCGCAGGAATTTGGTTTTACAGAGGCTGTTGTTCAGAAACTATGGAGTGATCTGAAGAGCTTACGGCTCTTGAAATCTGCTTTGACGGATATGAAAGAGAGTGCAGAACGGAGTATGAGTGCATGGGTGGAAGGCGTCTCTGCGCCCTCAAGCAAGACCACCAGTCATAGTCCTACATCATCACTTACCAAGTCCAAAAGCGAGCTAATGGTTCGATACGCCTCAAGCGCTATGGAACCTACGAGTGCGGCTGGATCTTCATCCAGACATCGTCGGCACTCTAGTTTGGGAATTGGAGGGAAAAGTCTTGAAATCAGACCCGTAGACCCTCTTGAAGCTTCTACTGCAATGGAAGGAGAGTATGAACCATTGATAGGTACGCGAGCGGGGAAGTACACGAGATTGGCCAAGCTTGGAAGAGAAGACGAAGCGTTGGAAAGGGAACAGAGGAGAGTCAGTAGTGTTGCATATTCCCCGAGAAGAAGCGAACTGCAACAGAAAGGCTTTGATGAAGTGCAGACATTGGATGGTCGGGGCAGTGAGGACGTCATCGTCAAAAATGCAGTTGAGATCGAGATTCAAGATAAGAGAGAAGATGAAGAGGAAAATCAGTCGCAAGATGCGGAGATGCTTGATGTAGTGAACCAGCTAGATGTCACGAATGAGGCACAGAGCGGAATTCCCCTGGATATTCTTATGGGCATTGACTCACCAATAGAACGACGCACAGATCATAACCGACGAAAAACATGCGAGTTTGATGAAGATGACGTAGAACGAGAGACTGGCAGCCGACGCCATCTACCTCAGGATAATGGACGTGATCACGGGCAACTTGCTGAAAACGGCCGGGAACGTATCGGTATCAAGTCAGAACATGCCAAAGACACAAACGATGTCGGAGTATTGGTTCGTAAGCAATGCGATGCTAAGAGATGGGAAGAGGTAGAGCATCTTTTCCTTGCCGCAAACCACCGAATCGCCGAAGATTTGAGAAAGATTGAGAAGGACTTTGATCCTCTTTCGATGATGCAGTGGATTGCAAATCGGGCTGCGATGATATGATGAGTTTTGATGAGTGCTTTTCGTCCCCGAACAACATCAAGTAGCGTATAGATTACTTATCTTTAAAAAAATTGAAATACAGACCTATGCAAATACTGTATACTTTCGTGTATCATGTGACTTACCCGCGTACTGGACAAAATACAAGAGTTTGCATTATCCCATGACTTCACAACATCAAGGAGTGTCCCCTTCGGGGTGACATACGAAAAAATTGGAACGATACAGAGAAGATTAGCATGGCCCCTGCACAAGGATGACACGCTTTTCCGGAGTGGTAGACCTAAGGGTCTCAATATTTATTTTTATCTTTCGTGCTAACAAATAAAACGGATATATATTGGACTTTGAAGCATTTCTCCGAGCACCATCACTATAAGTAAATATGTATGAGAGCAGTGGATTTGATGGAGTATGTGTACGTGCTCGACAGTTGCTCTCACATAAAGACGGAGGCGGACAGTCTTCGTTCAAAGTATAGTGATTTAAAACTAACTTGTTCGTAAAGGACCCATCTTCTAGTTTCTGTCCGTCATAGTTGTGTCGTGAGTTTGTAATGTCTTCTTCCAAATACCTGTAGGTTTCTTCTAGAAACAGTGTCCATTCGCCAAAATCCGCGGAGAATGTTACGATATCCTGACCCCAGTGAGTGGAACCAAGGATGTATTACAAACCAGACTCCAACTGTGATTAATTCTATATACACATTCTTGTTAGTGGTCCGTGCCAAGACCACGAGGACTCATGGGATTGCGAAGACCATGGACTGACTCGCAGGCGAACCAAGTGGTTAATCATAGGTAAGGGAACGGGACAAGATTTGTAACAGAGAAGGCGCAAAATGCTCTACAGGCTGGTCATGCCAATCGTGCGTCTT
>Ga0157357_1000712_pt1 | contig 14055 bp, 9 predicted proteins | sample AttcapACBM1_FD_111485 | JGI IMG/M metagenome (GOLD analysis project Ga0157357, IMG submission 111485) | Fungus gardens microbial communities from leaf cutter ant in Botucatu, State of Sao Paulo, Brazil - Atta capiguara ACBM1 | ecosystem: Host-associated > Fungi > Mycelium > Unclassified ... | reverse complement strand
TGACAGCCGGCATGATTTATACGGCAGCCGGGGTTTTGTGCATTATCAACCCGTTTACGGCACTGCCGATTTTAACCCTGCTGCTCGCCGCCTTTTTTATCATTGCCGGCGTTTTGCGCATGATTATCGGCTTTCGCGTTCATTATATTGACGGCGCCGCGTGGATTATCGTCAACGGCATTGTAACCACCCTCTTAGGCATTATCGTCATTATTCAATGGCCGCTGAGCGGGTTCTGGACATTCGGCATTCTTATCGCCATTGATCTTATCTTTCAGGGTATTGGCTGGATCGCCTATTCCTGCGGGTTGAAAGCGCTGAATCGCTGATCAAAAGCCTGTAAGCGCCGTTTGTGTGACTGTTTTGGCCTGCCGCCTGTTTCCTTGATCTTGCTTTGCCGGAGTTTCTTCTTATCGGCAGGCAAAACGGCGCTGCTTATATTGTGCTGTATCATAATTTTCCAAACGTGCGCCAGCCAGCGCGCATTATAATAAAAACCGCCGAAGCTTTCCTGCCCGGCGGTTTTTTTATTCCCTGTTTTGCCGCCCGATTCCGGCTTTATCCGCCGGCCTCTTCCTCGCACACTCAGCGGCTTATTACCCCTCGATTTTAATAAAATCTTGTAACAGAGTAATCACTTTACCGGGATCGGTTACCAGTTCCCATTGCATATTATTCAGCCCTGCAAAAAATTGCTGCTGCGCTGCTATTGCCTGATTCTCACCATAGCGCCGATACTCGGCTTTGGTTTCAATTAACAGCACCAAATGCGCTGCTTCGCCCTTTTGCATCACATAGATAAAATCCGGCGTGGTGGAACCGCCGGTATAAGTCGGCACTTTTATGGCGCGGCGCGGAATTTTGCCAAAAACGCTTATTTGCTGCGGCACTCTGATTTTTTCTACTTCATGCTCGGTTTCACTGTCATAAACAAAAGGCGGCTTTTTATACAGATTGCGGTCATCTGCGTTAATATCGTAAGCAATCTGCGTCCCTACCACATTTTGCGGCAATTCACTTGCAAATGAACCGTCTTTTTTGAAAACAGAAACTTTGCCGCTGAACTCCAGCCGATCATAAGTATAAAGCTGAGCAAAAGCTTCGGAAAATTCGCCTTGCCAGGCTTTAATAATATTATCGCAGGACGTCTGGTTAAGCCGGGCATTGATCGCTGCTTTATCCAGCCCGGCCGCGCTAAGCTCCCGCAAGCGCTGCCATAATTGCCGGTGAATAATCGGCAAGGGGATAGAAGTCTGCTGTGCCAGAGTTTCAACAAACTTCATATAAGACATTTGCCCCCATGCGGCCTTATTGTCTGCTGCTGTTCGCTGCTCGGCCAGGTTGATCTGCCCCTCGCCTTTTTGTGTCTGGTAAGCTACTATTTCTATCTGTTGATTATCGTCAAAAACTCCGTCCTTGCGCAGGCTTGCTGCAAATAAGGCGCCTATTTTCTCCTCTCCCAGCCGGGAAAATTTCAGCATATAACGCTGCGCCAGCTCCTGCCACACGGCGGCTATTTTTTGCCAGTTTTCGCGGTGTAAGGTAATCATAGCCCGGCGCTCTCCCGGCACGGTAATTTTACCGCTCTTCAACCGGCTTTGCGCCAGTTCCGGGTAGGTTTGCAACAGCTTCTCATAACCGCCGGGTTTAAAAGCATTGCTGCGCGTTATAAGGCCCGCCGCATCGAGTTGCTCCAAAAGATATTCTTTCGTTATTTTGCGCCGGTCGCATATGATTTTTATCATGTCCTCAGTCAGTTTTTCCCTGTCCAGCACTATTGGCGCATCGCGGTTAATTTCTCCCACCAGTTTTTGAGCAAAGTCTTTTTCATTCCAGCCAATAATAAAATTCAGTCGCCATTCCTCGCCGCTTAAGCGGTTACCCTTTTCATCAACCGGCAGACGCAGGCCGCGCCCTACTTCCTGCAGCCTGCTTGTCTCACTGCCGGAACTGCGCAATTTGCAGATTGTAAAAACATTAGGATTATCCCAGCCTTCCCGCAGCGTCCATTTGGAAAAAAAGAAACGGCGAATATTCCAGCCGCCGCTTGTCTTTTTAAACGGCAGCGTGCGCTTTTTATGCAAAATATCCTGCATTTCTTCGGCTATGGCTTCTCTGTCGGCTTCGCCCCAGTCTTTGGCAAAATAGCCGCCATGCGCGCCGGCAATAGCGCGCCGGGTAGCGCTTAAAAAGGCGTGATACTCCCCCTCTCTATAGTCTTGCAGCAAGGCTTCCAGCTTTTCCCGCAGCAGTCGCTCAAAAATCTGCTTCAGCCAGCCGTCCTGATCACGATAAGAAGCAACGGAATCGATAAAAAACAGCGCATTCGTCTTGACGCGATAGCCCTCGCGGTGAAAATTCTCTATCTCGGTTTTAAAATGCGCGTCCAAAGCCTGACGCAGCAAAACTTCCTGATAGGAATTGCTAAAAACACCGGCCGCCAGTGTCATGCCCGGTTCCAGCTCCAGATCATTGGAAAGTTTTTTGCCGCCTTCATAACACACCCCGCCTTCAAAAGCCGCACCGGCTTTACTCAGCTCTTCTCCTGCTTCTATCGTGGAACCCCTGCCCTCATGCGCCAATATCAGCGCTTTATTGGTAACAGTTTTCACTTTAAAAAGGCTGCGGGCATTTTCCGGCAGCTCCGGGAATTGCACCTCAATCCCCTTGACCAGATCCTGATTAAAAGCCGCGACAGCGCCCAGATCAAATTGCGGCTTGCCGCGATAATAATCCTTTTTGCCTTTGACATCGGGGAAAGTAGCGCCAAAGCGCAGGACTATTTGCGGCCGCAAATGTTTGATAATATTCTTGTAGCTCTTGCCGTCCCGCTTTAGCCGGTGCGGCTCATCAATAATCACCACCGGGCGCGTATCGGCCAGAGCCTCAGCCGGGCAGTTGGAGCCGCCGAAAAAATTCTGCTCATACTCGTTTTTAAACAAGGCGCTGTCTTCCCTGTCGAGAAAGCCTTTATCACTGAGCAGCAGGCATTGGAGTGTATTGCGGTCATTTACCGTAGCATCATGAAATTGCCGCAATGCTTCGGGGATATGTTTGCGCCCCTTTTTGCCGTCAAAACTCCCTTTATTGATTGTGTGCAAGACAATGTTTGTATTGGGGAAGAATTGGGCAAAATGCTGCCGCGCATCGGCCGATTCAATAAAATTTTTCGTCCCCTCTTTAATCGCCAGGCTCGGCACAACAATGATAAATTTAAACAGGCCAAGCTGTTGCTGCAATTCCAGCATAGCGCGCGTATAAACATATGTCTTGCCGGTGCCGGTTTCCATTTTTATGTCGATAAAATGCTTTTCCTCACCAGCATATTTCAACTCCGGATTAGCATAAAGATTATCTTCGCTCCAGCCGGCCGGCGGCATGGCTTTCAGCAGCGCGTCTAATGCTGCCCTTTGATGCGGCAATTCTTCCAGATAAATTTGCATAGCCTTGCCTCAATAGCGCTTGATAATTTGCACGGGCTCATCCAGGCTTTGCCGCACATTATTTTCCAGCTCACGCAGGCTTTCAAAAGTGAAGGAATAGCCGTAGAGAATAAGGGTATTAACATTTAACCGATAAGTGCCGATACGATTTAACAGCGCTTTTGTCTGCTCCGCCCCCCAGCCCGGCGCAATCAGGTAAAGGCGGCTGCCGCCGGCATAATGCGCCGTGTAGCCGTCTGCCACCGCCCAGGTGGTGAGAAGCACCTCTTCCCCTGGTGAGCCGCCAAAGCCCGCCGGGGCAGCAAATTCCGCCACCATATCTTCAGCAATAAGGGCCAGTTTATCGGGGTCAAATTCGGTGATTTTGTCGATAGTTTGCGCGTGTGGCGGCTTGATATAATAATGGCGGAAACCGAAGGGGCACGCGTCAGCGGGCAAACCGCTATTATCCTCCAATTTTTCTTTGCGCGCGCCGCCAGCCAACCCGCGCGCCAATTTTGCCGCCGCGCGCTTTACGCGCTCACGGGCAATCTGATCAATGGTCTGATAACGATAACCGGTGTGCTCAACCTCACTGCCGGGCTTAACCTTTTCATCAAGCTGGCACAAAATATAACGGCGATCCCCTCCGTCTTCCGCATTAAGCTCCATAACCGCCTGCGCGGTGGTGCCGCTGCCGGCAAAAAAGTCAAGAATAATAGGTGATTGCCCATTTTCTGAGAGAGAGGGAGTGGTAAGAGAAGCTATAAGCTTTTTTATAAAAGCAACAGGCTTGGGGTAAATAAAAGAACCATCGGTAAGCAAAGCATTCAACTCTTTCGTTGCTACCTGATTCATATAATTATTATCGACACCAAATAAGGAATCCAGTAAATTATAATTACTCTTCAATTCAGCTAAATATTTCTTGACAATAAAACCGCGTTGTCCCTCCACGATTTTCTCACGAAATTTAACTTTTCCCGATTTAACCCAATTTTCAAAAGTCGCTTTTGCGAAAGCCCAATACCGCCCCTGCGGCGGCAAATCGGCACCACCTGTATAAGGGTTAACAATCTCAAATCTGGAATTTTCGCCACCGCTGCGGGCGCTTGGGTTATCGCTGACCCAAGCGCCCGCCGGGTCATTGTCAGGGTTTTTATAATGTGACACATCTTTTTTATCGCCAACAATAGAAATCTGCGCGCTGTTTATCGCATAGATTAAAACAAATTCATGCTGATAGTTAAGCCCCGTCCCCGCATCATTTGTTGCTGATTTGGTTTTGCGTATCACATCACCAATATAATTCCCCTCAACGAATATTTCATCGCAGAGCAGTTTCAGGTTAGCCTGTTCATTATCGTCAATACTGATAAATATTGCGCCGTCATCACGCAGCAACTCTTTGGCGATTTTCAGACGCGGATACATGAAGCTAAGCCAGGCGGAATGCGAGCTGCGACCGTTGATAATGTGCAGGCGCTTTACCTCTTCATCACTCAAGCCCAGCATGTTTTTTAACTGCTCATCGGAAAATTCAAACCTGTCTTTATAAACAAAACCGTCTGAGCCGGTATTATAAGGCGGGTCGATATAAATCATCTTCACCGCGCCTTTATAGGCGTTGCGCAAATGCTTCAACATTTGCAGATTATCGCCGGTAAAAAACAGGTTTTCGGCCGCGCTATTTTCCGGCGCGCGATTATGCTCAGCATCAGGGATAAGCATCGTATCCGGCGCTGTTCCTGCTTCCAGCCGCGCATAAGATTTGCCTACCCATTTAAGCTGATAGCCGTCATGCGCTTCATTTGGGTCATGCCAATCCAGCCTGAAATCGGCATTAAACTGCCGCCGCTCGCGCACACTCACCGGGTTACTATTGCCTATCTCATCACCCGCCCGCCTATCCGCCGGCTTATTATCTGCTTCCATCTGCCCTGCTCCGCTTTTGTTATCAGCGGCATTTAAGGGGCAAATCCTTTCCGGGCGGTTAAGGCTGCCTTTTTTCAGAGCCGTTAATGCGCGTCATTCCAATTTTTGGCGGCGCGGGCATCAACCTTCAGCGGCACGGAAAGATTAACCGCCGGAAAAGCGGCATTTTCCATAATTTCCCGCACTATGGGGATAGTCTGCTCTACCGCCTCTTCTTCTACCTCAAAAATCAGCTCATCATGCACTTGCAGCAGCATATGCGCTTTATCTGTCGCGCCACAGTCCAGACTGTCGGCCAGCCTGCCCGCCGGCGCTTTATCGCCGGCATTGGCCGCCCTCTCCTCACCGCCTGCCAGCCCGGCCTGCGCCAGCCCGCCGGCCATGCGGATCATGGCGCGGCGGATAATATCGGCCGCCGCCCCCTGTATCGGCGCGTTAATCGCCGCCCGCTCATTAAAAGCCCGCAGCGCCGGGTTGCTCGCCGCTATATGCGGGTAATGCACCCGCCGGCCGAAAATGGTTTCAACATAGCCATGAGCGCGGGCGAAAGCCTTGGTTGCTTCCATATAGTCGCGAATGCCGGGAAAGCGGGCAAAATAGGTTTTAATATAATCATCAGCCTCTTTGCGGCCGATCGCCAGTTGATTGGCCAGGCCAAAAGCCGAAATGCCGTAAATAATGCCGAAATTTATCGCCTTGGCGCGCCGCCTTATCTCTGCCGTCATTTCCGCCAGCGGCACATGAAACATTTCCGCCGCTGTCATGGCGTGAATATCCACCCCATTGGCAAAAGCCTGTTTTAAGGCGGCAATATCGGCCACATGCGCCAGCAGGCGCAATTCTATCTGGCTGTAATCGGCGGAAAGCAGCATTTTGCCCGGCGGGGCGATAAAGGCGGTGCGGATCTGCCGCCCTTCCTCGGTGCGCACCGGAATATTTTGTAAATTCGGCTCGCTGGAAGCCAGCCGCCCGGTGGTAGTGGCGGCCAGCGCATAATTGGTATGCACCCGCCCCTCTGCGTCCTGAAAATTAGGCAAAGCGTCTGTATAAGTGGATTGCAGCTTTTTCACCTGCCGCCAGGCGACAATTTTGCCGGCCAGCGCATAGCCCTGCTGCTGCGCCGCATCGGCGGCCTCAGCCGCCATTTCCTGCTGGCGGGGCGCCGCCAGCCAACCCGCCCCGCTGCCGCGCGCCGCCAAATCTTCCAGCGTCTGGGCCGAGGTAGACCATTGCCCGGTTTTGGTTTTCCGCCCCTCCGGCAAGGTAAATTTACCGAATAAAATTTCCCCTAATTGTTTGGGTGAGGCAATATTAAATTCTTCCCCCGCCAGGGCATAAATTTCCTGCGCCATCACCTCCGCCTGCGCTGAAAACTCAGCCGAAAGCTGCGCCAGTATAGTATTGTCAACCAGAATGCCGCGCCGCTCCATAGCCGCCAGCACGGCGACCAGCGGCCGCTCCAGCCGCTCATAAACACGGCTCAGGCCGCGGCGGCCGGGCGCTGCGCCGCCGCCCGCCGCTTTATCAACACCAGCGGGCAAAAGGCGCGGCTTGAGCGCCTGCCACAGGCGCAAGGTTACATCGGCATCTTCCGCCGCATAGGCGGTGGCGCGGCTTAAATCCACTTCCGCAAAGGAGCTAAGGCTGCGCGTTTTGCCGCCCGCGCCGCCGCCCGCCACCGGGCGCATAATCTCAGCATAAGTCAGGTTGTTATGCTGTAGCCATTGCTCGGCCAGCGCGTCCAGCCCATGGCTGTTCACCGCTCCGGCCTGCAACACATAAGAGAGCAGCATAGTATCGTCAAAACTGCGCAAGCCCACCCCCAGACCGGCCATGACCTGCATATCATATTTGATATTCTGGCCGATTTTCAGCACGGATTCATCTTCCAGCAGCGGTTTGAGCACAGCCAGCGCCTGCGCTTGCGGCATTTGCCCCGGCAGCAGCGTTTTGTCGCCCAATAAATCAGGCGCGCCGCCGCCGGGCGGATAATGCCCCAGCGGCACATAGGCCGCCTTGCCCGGCGCCAAAGCCAGCGAAAAACCGACAAGCTCCGCCTTGAGCGGATCCAGTGAATCCGTCTCGGTATCAAAAGCCACAAAACCCTGATCGCGCGCCTGCGCCAGCCATTGCTGCAAATCTTCCGCCCGCAGCAGGGTTTTATAGGCGCTGCGGTCAATTACCGCCGCCGGCAGCACAGCCGCCGCCGGTTGGCCTGCCCCGCTTGCGGCTCCTGCCTCTCCTTCGTCCCCCGCCGCTTTATCGGCCTCTTCCGGCTTTTCCGCTCCAGCCGGTGCGCGCCCCTGCCATTCCACCTCGATAAAAGCCGGCTCAATGGCGGCGGCGTCCATCTCCAGCGCCGCCGCCACCCGGCGGGTCAGGCTGTTAAATTCCATCGCCTTTAAAAAGCCGATAAGCCGCGCCGCGTCCGGCGGCAGCAGCGCCAGATTGTCTAAATCCTGCTCCAGCGGCACGGCAGCGCACAGCTCCACCAGCTTGCGCGACAAACGGGCTTTATCGGCATTGTCCTGCAAGGTTTCGCGCCGCTTTTTCTGCGCTATCTCCCCGGCGCCGGCCAAAACCGCTGCCAATGAGCCGAATTGCTGCAATAATTCCGCTGCGGTTTTGGGGCCAATGCCGGCCACGCCCGGCACATTATCGCTTGCATCGCCGACCAAAGCCTGAAAATCAACCATTTGCTCCGGCGGCACGCCCCATTTATCGATTACTTCCGCCCGGCTGATTGTTTTATTTTTCATCGGATCATAAAGGCAAATGCGATCGCTCACTAATTGCATCAAATCCTTGTCGGAAGACATAATAGTAACCTCGGCTCCGGCCGCTTCCGCCCGGCGCGCCAAAGTCGCCAGAATATCATCAGCCTCATAGCCTGCCTGTTCAATAGAAGGCAGGTTAAAAGCGCGGGTCGCCGTGCGGATAAGGCCGAATTGCGGGATCAAATCGGCCGGCGGCGGCGGGCGGTTGGCTTTATAAGCGGGGTAAATCTCCTTGCGGAAGGTTTGCGCCGAATGGTCAAACACTACGGCAAAATGCGTGGGCACGGCCAGGCTTTTATGGCTTTCATCGCCGGCCTCGCGCATGAGCTTCCACAGCATATTGCAAAAACCCGCCACCGCCCCGCAAGGCAGGCCGTCACTCTTGCGGCTGAGCGGCGGCAGCGCGTGATAAGCGCGGAAAATATAACCCGAACCGTCTACCAGAAAAATATGATCGCCCTGTTTCATCGCTGTTTACCTGCCCTTAAACTATCGAGGCCTTGCTCCTAAAAACCCGCAACACCAATAAAGCAACCGGCCTTCGCCGCGACAGAAAAAGGCTGCCGCCGCTTTTGCCATTAAATTGCCGTTTTGCCGTGTTGTCCTCCCCCGGCAAAATTACTGCCAAACGGCCTGCACCAGCCGGGGAGCATATTCCCGGGCCGGCCTTTGCGGCCGTAATTTTGCGGCCGTTGCGGTTCCCCTCCCCGCAACGGCCGCTTTCTCTTTATCACAACCGCCCCGGCCGCAAAACAACCGCGCCGGCGCGGTTTGCCCGTCCGCCGCCGTTTTGCCGCCCGCCTGGCGGCGCTGCTGCCCCCGGCTGTTTTATCCCTGTTTGCCGCCATACCATAGCGGCTCAGCGCCGGCCGCTGCCATTTTTTGCAAAAACTGCTCATGCGCCGCCTCTTCTGCCGCGGTAAGGCGCGGCGGCAAAGGGTGCGGCCGCGGGCTTAAACGGTAAAGAGCGGCATTATCTTCACCATCGGCGCTTTGCCGTCCCAGGCCCAAAGCGCCTTGCCGGCCGCCAATCAATTCTACATAAACATCGGCCAGTATTTCAGCATCAAGCAGCGCGCCGTGCAAAACGCGCTTGCTATTGTCAATGCCGTAACGCCGGCATAAAGCGTCCAGCGTATTTTGCGCCCCCGGGTGTTTGCGCCGCGCTATCGGCAAAGTATCAATAATGCGATCGACATCAATCGGCCTTTTGCCGCAGCGCCCCAGCTCGGCATTGATAAAGCCGAGATCAAACATGGCATTATGGGCGATCAGCAAAGCGCCATCGGTAAAGCGCAAAAATTCGTCAACAATATCGGCAAAACGCGGCTTATCGGCCAGCATGGCATCGCTAATGCCGTGGATTTTTTGCGCTTCCATCGGCACTTTCATGCCGTCCGGGTTCAGATAATAATGGAATTTTCGGCCGGTAGGGAAGCGGTTTTCATCATATTCCAGCGCGCCGATTTCAATAATGCGATCCTTGCTGTTGTCCAGCCCGGTTGTTTCCGTATCAAAAATAATCTCGCGCATAATAGTGCCTCACTCTTATCGGCCCGCCGGCAGGGAAAGCCTCAGCTATCGGCCGGCGGCGCCAAACGGCGGATCAAAGCGCGCACCGCCCGGCGGGTTCGCGCCAAAGACGGCGCCGTATCAATAATAAAATCGGCCTTGCCGCGCTTTTCCGCATCGCTCATTTGCCGCGCCAGCACAGCGGCAAATTTTTCTTCAGTCATATGCGGGCGCGCCAGCACCCGCGCTTTTTGCACTTCATAAGGGGCAGAAACAACGGCAATATAATCCACCCGCCGGCTTTTGGCCAGAGCGGCCGCGCCGGCATTACCGGCGGCAGCCGGCCCGGCGGCATTGCCGGCCTTTATTTTCTCTCCGGCCATGCCTTCCAGCAAAAGCGGAATATCCAGCACAATCAGCCTTTGCCCCTGTTGCCGCGCCTGTTGCACAAATTTTACTTCTTCCGCCCGGATATAGGGGTGAATAACCGCTTCCAGCCGCGCTATTGCCTGTTTTTGCGCGGCCGGGCTTTTGCCGGCAAACAGGCTTTGCGCCAGTTTTTGCCGATCCACCGCGCCGCTTATCACCGCCTGGGGGAATATTTTGGCAATTTCTGCTGCGATTTCCGCTTTTTGGTATAAAGCATGGGTTACTTTATCGGCGTTGTAAACCGGCACCCCCTCTGCCGCAAAAAAGCCGGCTACCGTACTTTTGCCCATGCCGATAGACCCTGTCAAACCCAAAACAATCATCGCCTGCGCCTGTTTCTCCTGCTGCCCCTTATCGCAACCGCCCCGCTCAGGCTCTATCGCTTTATCCCCGCGGCCCTTATGCCCAAAACGGCGCTGCCTTTTTGGCCGGGCAGCTTATAGAGCCTGTCAAACCCAAAACAATCATCGCTCGCGCCCCGACAGCGTCTCAGCCTCCGGCCTGCCCTTTTCAGCCGGCGGCGCTAACGGCCGATATTGGCCGCCTGGCCGGCGATAGTGCGGCGTAATTCTGCCGTTACCTGCGGCCGCCGGCCAAACCAGCGCTCAAAACCAAAAACCGCCTGATGCAGGAGCATGCCCAGCCCGTCTACGGTTTTTAGCCCGGCAGCGCCGGCCGCCTGCAAAAACGGCGTTTGCAGCACAGAAGCCGCGCTTTCTGCCGCTATGGCTCCCGCCGGCGCGCGGCTGAAATCCATATAATCAAAAAAAGCCTGCCCTGCAGCGCTGTCTTCCTCCTCAGCGGGGGAATCTCCCGCCATATTTTGCTGTAAAGGCCGCATGGACAGCGGCAGAGCCAGACCGCTCACATTCACCAGCAGGCCGGCCTGCGGCAGCACGGTATGAACATCGGCCAAACCGATTACGCTTATTTTGGCCTTGTTCTGCCGGCGGAAGAATTCAGCCAGCGCCGTTATCGGCTCAGGCCGGCAGTCGGCCAGCACAATATGCGGCACATCGCGTTTTAATAAAGCATAGATCACCGCGCGGGCAAAAGCGCCGCTGCCCAGCACCAGCGCCGTTTCACACGGCCAGTCGCCGGCATATGTGTCCAGATTGGCGGCAAAACCGCGGCTGTTACTATCATCGCCGCACAGGCGGCCGTCTTCCAGCCAGACCATATTGACCGCGCCAACTCCCTGCGCCTCGGCCCCGGCCTGTGCCACCAGTGACAAGGCCGTCTCTTTATGTGGCGCGGCAATATTGCCGCCGCAAAAGCCTTTTTGCCCTATATCGGCCAAAAAACGGGGGAAAGCCTCCCCGCCGGTCGGCACCGCTTCATAACTGCCGCGCAAATTGCAGGCCTGCAGCCAGTAATGATGAATATAAGGCAGGAGCGAGCGATCAACCGGGAAACCTGTTACAAAAGCTTTGGCAAATTCCGCCATAATATATCTTCTTTATGCCTGTTGCGGCGCCCGGGCAGCCGGGCAGGCCGCAAACCGCTATTATATGGGATCGGCCAGCGACCCCAGACTGCGCAATTCCCGCAAAAGCGGCAGTAAAGGCAGGCCGATAATCGCCCAATAATCGCCCTTTACCGCCTCAAACAGGCGAATGCCCGGCCCTTCTACCTGATAAACGCCGACACTCTTTAACACGCTTTTATCTGCCCGCTTCAAATAAGAGCGAATATAATCCGGCGACACATTGCGCATAGTCATATGCGCCGTTTCCACATAGCGGCGCAGAACAGCGCCGCCGGACGCCAGAGCAAAAGCGCTGTGCAGGCTGTGTGTCCTGCCCGCCAGCAGCATGAGGCGCTGACAGGCTTCTTCCTCATTGGCCACTTTATGCAAAACCGCGCCTTCAAGCTCAAGGATCTGATCACAGCCGATAATCAGCGCCTGGGGGAAACGGCGGGAAACTTCCTGCGCCTTGGCCTCGGCCAGCGCCTGCGCCAGCGCCGGCGGCAAGGCCGCAGCGCTATTGGCCGGCTGCTCAGCCCATTGCCGGGTAAACTCCGCCTCCAGCGCGCGCTCATCAATATCAGCGCCGCACATTTCCGCCTTCAGGCCGGCATGGCGCAAAATCTGCGCCCGGCCGGCGCTTTTGGAGGCTAAAATCAGTTCTTCACGCATAATCTGCCCCGGCTCACGCGGCAACAGGCCGCTCACCCTGCCCCTGCCGGCAGGATACAGGCAAAAGACAGGGAAACTCAAGCGCGCGGGAAAGCTTTTTTATAAATATCCAGCAATCTTTCCCCTTCCACTTGTGTATAGATCTGCGTAGTGGCCAGGCCGGCATGCCCCAACAGCTCCTGAATCATGCGCAAATCACCGCCGCGCGCCAGCAAATGGGTGGCAAAAGAATGGCGCAGAGCATGCGGCGTAGCGCCGGCGCCAAGCCCCAGAGCGGCGCGCAACTGTTTTATCCCGCGCTGAATAATGGCAGGAGCAAGCCGGCCGCCGCGCACGCCGCGAAATAACGGCGCTTCACCTTCCAGCCGGTAAGGGCAGAGCTTTTTATAATGCAGCACCGCTGCCGCCACAATCGGCAAAAGCGGCACCAGCCGCATTTTGCCGCCTTTGCCGGTAATATACAGGCTTTTTTGCCCGCCGCTATGGATAGCAGCGCTTTTTAACCCCAGCGCCTCGGCAATGCGCAGGCCGCAGCCATAGAGCAACAGCATCAGCGCCGTATTGCGCGCCGCCACCCACGGCTCTTCACCGCCCCAGGCATCAGGCTGTGTCAGCCGCGCCGCCGCGCTTTCCGTCAAGGGCCTGGGCAGGGTTCGCGGCCTCCGGGGAGAGCGGATAATGCGGATAGCCGCGCTGTCGGCCAGCCCCTGCCGCTGCAAAAATTTGAAAAAAGAGCGCAAGCCGGCCAAACCGCGGCCAACGGTGCTGCTGCCGGCGCCATTGCGGCGGCGGCTGCTCAAAAAAGCGCGCAAATCGGTAATGGTTACCGCCTGCAAGCCGGCAAGAGAAACTTCCTCCCCCTTATATTCAGCCAGAAAGCTTAAAAACTGGCGGCTGTCGCGCTCATAGGCAGCCACCGTCAGCGGCGAAAAGCGGCGTATGGCCGAAAGCGCCGCCAGCCAGTCGCGCCGGGCGGCCAGCAGCCCGGCCGCCGCCGGGATAGCGGATAAAGTTTCCGGCCGGCTATCGGCGGGTTTTGCTGCCAAAGACGCTTTTCTAACCATGGCAGCCAGCATAAAGCCGCAGCATTAACAAAAGCTTGTTTTTGCCGGTTCGGCGCTTGCCTCTGCCCGCCTTATATTATAAAAAGCTTATATAAGAAAGGCGGGCGGCCGCGCAATGGGAGATAAAAGCTGATGGACAGTGAAAAACCGCCTTATAAAAAGCCGAGCCTGAAATCTGCCCCGCGCATCAGGCAGATCTTAAGCTGCCGCTTTGCCAATGGCGCTGCCGCTTTTCCCAATGGCGCGATTTTGCCGGAATTTTATAAAACGCGGCCTGTGCTGATTCTTTCCAAAAAAGCCAGGCTGGACGGATATGCGCTAATTTTGCCGCTCACCAGCAAAAACCCCTGCGGAGCAAAAAACGCCTATCAAATCCGCGCGCCGATAACGCAGAAGCAGTCATGGGTTATTTGTGATTATATCACTTCGGTTTCGGTGGCGCGCTTAAGCGCCGAAAGAAGAATAATACCTTACCTGCCGGAGGAAGAATTTGCGCAAGTGCTGGCCTTGATGCACAGTTTCCTGCCGCAGCTTTAAAGACACTCTTGACGCAGGATCCTGTAAAGCGTATATTAGCGCCACGGGTTTGGAAACATTCACCGCTTCCCCCTCGTGCCATAGATTTGCGCATAGGGGTGTTTCAAGAGAGCGAGAGGGTAGCGGCAACGCCCCTTTCGCTTTATTTTTTCCGGCTTTAATCTATCGGCGGGCGGCGGCTCTTTATTCCCCCGGGGCTTTCAGCTCCAGCGCCAAAGCGTGGACGCCGTTGCGCAATT
>Ga0157357_1000711_pt1 | contig 14067 bp, 9 predicted proteins | sample AttcapACBM1_FD_111485 | JGI IMG/M metagenome (GOLD analysis project Ga0157357, IMG submission 111485) | Fungus gardens microbial communities from leaf cutter ant in Botucatu, State of Sao Paulo, Brazil - Atta capiguara ACBM1 | ecosystem: Host-associated > Fungi > Mycelium > Unclassified ... | reverse complement strand
AGTAGATAGTGCAAGATTGAAAGAGTCCACTATAATAATTAAATCATCACTAAGAGAAGAATGGAATGGAAAAGACGAATCCCATAAACTGTCTCTAATGTTAAAGTCACCTGTCATAAGAATGATGTTATCGACATTAACTTTAGTATCCTTTAGATACTTTAAAGCTGTATGTAATAAATCAGAATAAATGTTCATGATATAATAGCATACATTGTTATTGAAAAAGAAAATGAGACTGATGTCCCTATGATTAATAATGTCTTTGCGAAAAAGAAAGCAAAGAGAAGAGAGGCATATGTTGACATAGGCAATGACTCTAGAGAAGTCCTTCTCATCCGATGGGATTCTAGCAAAAGAAACCTAGTTGGGGTGGTGGCTGGTGCCCATTAGAGGTTCGCCATTGCTATTCGAAGTACTAGGTATTTTTTCGGATTTCAAACCAAGGAGGTTCTTAAATTAGAATGATATTGAAATAATTTAAAGTCTCGAGGAGGGTATTGACAATGAGGGAGTTCTTGCGAACGTTTTGCGAAAAAATTTTGAGGTTTTTCACAATCATTGTTGGGCTCCACTGTTCCCTTCAGAACGAATCGATTTGGATCTGTTTTCACGGATCTCAGCATACTTCCTCTGATGCCATTCCCTATTGAACCTGTGTCTCCAAAATGGACATTGATTGGAGTCTGCTTGGTGGTCTCCTCGGCAATTCGAGCACTTGAATGTGTGGAGGCATGGTTCCTCTTTTTTTGTTTCCAATCTTGGCGGGTTAGTCTTGGCATTCATCTTGCAGCACCAGCCAAATTCCCAATGGTGTTCAGATTTGTGCAGCCCATTGCATTTGATGCATTTTGAACCTTGGACTCTGCACGAGAATGTTGCATGACCCCACTTCCAACAATTTTTGCACTGCAGTATGCCAGGATTCATATTGGCTCCCCAAATGGTTGCAATATAGCTACTGACATTGAAACATCTGTTAATTAGCATCTTGGCATTACTTCTGCTCTGGACGTCCCAAATATCTATCCAAAAAATTGACATGTCAGATTTCGGTAAGACCTTTATTACTCTTGGTTTTGATGCGAGAGAAATGTTGTCAAAGATGTGATTCTGCTTGAGAAACATTTCAATGTCATTCAACGTAAGCTTCTCCTGAGAATTCGCATGGGGGAAGTACAGGATGCCAATGATCTTTAGGTAGGATTTGGACATGGGGAGACGAGGTTCTTCCACCTGAAGAGAGTTGATGTCGTTGGAATTTTTGATGTATTGATCGATGATCGACATGTCGGATTGCTGCGAAACTTTATTGGTGATGATGATGACGCCTGTAGGGTCAGATCGGATGTAGTCAACTAGAATATCCAATTTAGTGTTGCGCAAAAGCCTGTTTATGTTAGCCACATGAAGAGACGAGTTCTTCATGAAAGTATTGATATTTTCTTCACTCATAGGGATAATTACCTGCTTTCTAGATGGGCCTTTGGTCGTCATCTTGATACGCAGCTTTGGTTTATTCTGGCTGTTGACAATGCTGTTAACCTGGTCGATCTTTTTGGCACTGAGGGATGAGAAAGTTTCCTTAATTTTGAGTACTTCCGATGTGTTGACAGACGGTTTGGAGGCCTGAGCGTATGACTTGCCATAGCTATTGTTCTTGCCTTGGTCCTTGTTTTCAACCGATGGTTTCTTGGAGTGGAAGTACTTGGAAATAACGTTAACTTCCTTCCTAGTTTTGGCCGGGAGAGGGGGTGGCGGCGGGACTTTGTTGATGGAGACCGGAGCTGGTTTGGCTATATCCTTCTTGTTACCATTGTTAGAGGGAGCGATTCTTGAGGTGAATTTCGAGGAAATCTTAGCCCTAAGAGTGTTAGATTTCTGATCAGTATACAGGGAGTCCCATCTGGCCTCGTAAACTGAAGAAATAAAATTCCAGATGGCATCACCCATGCCATTGAAATCGTTGAGCTCGTTAACCATACTGCCATTTACCTGTTTATTCTTGATGTATTTAGCTAAGAAATTGAGGGTGACCTTGATATTCTCAGCATCCGATGCAAAGTGTTCAATTGACCCGTGGAGTGAGATGGGGTGGAATGATCCACTCCATAGTTCTGGTTCGGTTGGAGCCTGCGTGTCGTAAGGAATTTGGATGTTGATTATACTTTCCTCATGGGGTGCGTGTGTTGGGTGTTGGGGGGGCCTCATTGTAACCACCCATGGCCCTCGTGGTTTCCTGTTGGTCAGCCGCCCTACTGACCCGCAATGCTTTCTCTTGTTCTGTCTCATAGGACAGCTCAGGAGTCGGCTCTCCCATTACTGAATTGCAATCCATGTTGATGTCCATTCTGTCGTGATATGGAGTCGCCCGACCAGAGGATGCCAACGATGGTTCTCTAGAAAGATTTGCAGCAAAAGTGGGGTTTCTCCCTCTCACCTCGCAATCAAATGCAGGTACTTGACCCGGTGAATTGTCCATCCCTATGTCGTTTACAAAGGACACAGTTGGTAAAGAAGAATTGACGTTTGCGAAACTCGTAGTTGAGGGGCCGAAAGTTGAAGAAATAATGAATTTATTTGCTATATTTCCAATAGGCGCTACCATGCAAGATGGTGGTAAGAGGAAAAGAAGCGGACGAAAAGAGTTTCAATAATATTGATTAATTTCTTCACTGCTGTTGATTGATCCACTCCCGCCACACTGAAATTTGAAATTTCTACCCAAGCTCGGTTATGTCTCTAGTTCCGAGGTCGCTATACAAGATGCGTATCATCGCCGTCCCCTTGACACATACAAAATTTCCCTCCTCCTCCTCACATGGCAAGGCAGACTCAAAGTACAATCTGACATATTATCAGTTCCAATTATCATCCCCGGAGCGGACGACGTCGGACCAGGCGCGGGTCAAGTTCAGATGGTTACCCGAGGAGGGTATTGCAAATTTCTTACAGTCCAAGGCTACAGCGATCTGGATCGAGTTTGGAAAGTCGAAGAAAGGGAGCTGGAAGGCGTGTCTCTGTTGTTCCCCCCCTCCCCCCCTTCTTTTTTTTCCCTTTTAGCTCACAATAAGGTTTTGCAGCTGAAAATCTTCGAGACGGGAGAACGTCTGATGGGTCGCATTGAGTTTGGAGAACTTGCCTTGAAAGGCCTTGATCCATCTTTAGGACCTTCCATTTTTCATGTATCGAGTACAGAGAAGAAACTGCGAGTATGTACCGAGTGTCTGTGGTGTTCCCGTGTGGTTTGCTGAATTGTTTGTGGTGTGAACTAGATACCGTTGATTTATCCCTCGTCAATGAGCTCAGACATAGACTCTCTGAAGCATCTTCAAACTTTCTTAGCCGACCGTATACCATGGCATAGGCGAGGATTCTACTTATGGATGATTGTTGCACCTTTAACTGCACCTCTCATGATTATTCGTTGCGTGTTATTTCCTTTTTTTACCTTTGAATGTGCTGATGAAATCATTTTTGCAATTTTTCTTTTGTAGCCGTGATACCCAATCTTCCCTTCTTCTTTTGCGCATGGCGGTCGTGGTCTCACTACAAAGGTACGATGGTTGATCCTGGTCGCCATATGCCTGAACATGCTTTTTTTTGTTAGCATATAGGTCAACACAGTATCTACAAGCTCTGCTCTTGCATGGTTCCATATTCCCAGAAGCACATGAAGCACTTGATGCCATTTTTAGGGAATTCTCAAGTCCTGTATCAGTGTCAGCCGGAGAAGAGGAAGATATTGCTAAATTCGTGCTCACGAGAAGAGCTGTCCCTGCAATTACGAGTCTGTTTGATCTCAAGGGGAACGTTGATGTGGATATGTATCGCGCAATAGACCAAGCTCAGCTGCGAATAGATGCTGAACATTCGAGCTCGCGATAGTTATTGGTGTAGATTATCTCCATCGAGATGGAGTTTAGCATACACATAGATTTGACAAGTAGTGTCTTTGTTATGGTGAGATGGCTGAGTGGTTAAAAGCATCAGACGAAGGATCAGGATATCTCTGATACCTTCGAATCTCAACTACCGTCACTATGTCTTTTAAATAAAGAAATTCTTATTTGGCTTTGACGATTTGTGTCTTGAACTTGATCCCACTTCCTTTTGGGGGATACCTGAGCTAGTGAGTGGTCTGAACATTTTATATCCTTTGGCTCTTCTACTATTTTACTATTTTAGTTATGTTTTAGTGCTTGAATTTTTCTATCTAATTTTAAACGCCCATGAGAGTATGCATTAACCAATGCCTACAGAATTAAGGACATCCAACATGTGTCAAACTTTTGCATTTGACATCCATTTGGCGCTGATTTGTGGTGCAAACGTTTGTAGGACTCGAATTTGTGTCATTACTGATTGGTCATTACGCACCCAGAAGAGTGGTATGCGAACAGGATCGTATTGTCAGTGGGAAACTCGATACTTGCAGAAACATCGATTCATCGTATGGAATAGCTGTTGGAGCGACCTCGCTGTTCTATGATTGAGGCTCCATAAACTGTCCAATTTTGGGTCTTTGGATGGTTGTATGTCCTACTGATCACTCTCAGTTCCGCGACGAGGCAAACATAGGAGCGCTTCTCATGTGATTGACGTCATGCCCACCCACGCACTTATATGTGGGAGAGATCCTCTGCAAGTTCAATATGGATATCCTTGAGCTTCGCTCCCGCTCCGCTCCCTCTCTTCTGACAGACTTAATGCAGATGGTTGACATTGGCCTTTCTCATTCCACCGGGGAGAAAACACTCCCAACAATCCTGCTGTATGATGAACACGGTCTGAGACTCTACGATATCATCACCACCGACGCTCCCGAGTACTACCTCTTCCGTGCTGAGGAGCAGATACTCGAAGACCACGCCGATGAGATCGTCAAGATCATGCATAGCGCTGCTGTCAATGCTGTTCCAGGTGAAAGAGTCCTGGAGCTGGGCGTGGGGTACGCGAGTTTTCCAGATACGATAATACCCGTGTTGACCTACACCCATAGGGCCTTGAGAAAGACTTCACATATCCTTTCCGCGTTAGCTCGATCAGTGACTCACGACACTTCTGTCACCTACTATGCCCTTGATCTCGAAAAGCGAGAGCTCGAGCGCGCCTTAATTCATATTCACAAATACATTGGCAAAGCCTTGCAAGGCAGAGTCATTGTGAAGGGAATTTTCGGTACCTACAATGACGGCCTCAAGTACATCGCCGAAGGAAATGCAAACCATGTTTCAGTTGCCACAGGACCAATGATTTCTTCGCAGTTTATTGACGACATGGAAAGTCCCGTGTCATTGGCCAATTCAAGTGCGTCTGAAAGCCGGGTTAGTCTGACTGATACACCCTCTTCTTCTCCTGGCGCTTCACCCTCCCCAATTCACATTATGTTCCTCGGATCCTCGTTGGGAAACTTCTCCAGACCTGAAGCAGTAGAGTTTCTCCGGGGTTTGCCTCTGAGATCTGGTTCTGGTGACACGCTTCTTATCGGGCTTGACCACGATAATGATCCAACAAAAATCGAGACGGCGTATAATGATGCATCCGGCCACACCGAGAATTTCATCAAGAATGGGCTGCGTGCGGCTGGCCGAGTCTTGGGAAACGAAAAATTATTTGACAAGGACAACTGGGAATATGTCAACAAGTACGACTCGGTGAGTCCACGCCGTTCTTACGTATGACAACGGCACCTAACTCAGCCCTCTCCAGGTCCATCGTACGTACGCAAAAATACACTTTCTACTCACTTTTTACGAGTGGAATAGGTGTACATGAAGCTTTCTTGAGAGCAAAGTTGGATCATTCCGTAGTTGCTCCAAACGGAAAAGTGTATACATTCGAGCAGGATGAGAAGATCAAAATAGAGCATTCATGCAAGGTGTGCCCGTTATCTTGTCATTGATAACCTTAAGTCCCACATTCATGTCCTACTTCTAGTTCTCTGATCAGGACACCTTCAGCCTTTTCACCGAGGCTAATCTTCGTCCAGTACAACGATGGTCGGACAGTAACTCCCAGTACTCGTTATGGCTGGTTGAACGACCAGCTTTTGTTTTTTCTCTCCTATCCTCTCCTTTTTCTTACAGTGGGAAAGGTGAGCTGGTCTCCAAGAAATTTTACTCGACGTCACCATATGGGATTCCCACTCGACAAGACTGGAACACTATGTGGACACTCTGGGATTTTGTCACATTGCGCATGATTCCTCCGTTTATGCTCCTTGAAAAACCTATAGACCTGAGACATATCTGTCTGTTCTACCTTGGGCATATACCTGCCTTCCTGGATACACATCTATCCAGACTCTTGAAAGAACCTTTTACGCAACCTGAGGAGTACAGAGTGCGTCTTATTGTAATAATTTATGATTGGGAGACTGAGTGATTTCGTTTTCAGAACATCTTCGAGGTCCGTTCAAACTTACATTGAATTCTCGTATCAGGTTCAACTAGAAAACTAGCGAGGCATTGATCCTGACGTAGATGACCCGACACAATGTAACGTATGCTGCTGTCTTTCATTCAAAATAGGTCTCCATTTACTCTTTTCAGCCTCATTCAGAAGTTCCTACCGACCTCGCTGAATGGCCTACCCTTTCCGATATTGTGGACTACCAACGACGTGTCCGCTTTCGTCTTATGTCGTTATACGATCACATAGAATCTGGGAAACGCCGTCTGACAAAAGGGATGGGTCGTGTTCTCTTCATGACTCTAGAGCACGAAGGAATGCACGCGGAAACACTTCTTTACATGCTTTTGCAGAGGGCTGGATCAGGAACTATACCGCCACCTGACTTCTCCAAACCTGATTGGACATCTCTTGCTGCGTCTTGGAATGCGGCTCCAAGCCTTGATCAGGGAACCATTATCTTAGGATTTGACACAATCACTATCGGCCATGATGATGACGAAGAAAAAGATGCTTTCTCGGACAACATCCAATTGCCAGACGATTACGAATTTGGCTGGGATAACGAAAACCCGAAGAGGACCGTCGAAGTACACAAGTTTGAAATTTCGTGGAAGCCAGTCACCAACGGTGAATTCTATGAATTCTACCTCAGCTGCAATAAAGACAAGGTAGAATTCCCTGCAAGCTGGGTTATCGAAGACGATATCGTTCAGGCATGTGCAATAATTTCTGTTAACTCTCGCCCGTTTGATTCTCGTCTTTAGATCCGTACCCTTTATGGGCCAGTTTCGATGACTGTGGCACAATACTGGCCTGTCTTGACATCTTACGACAATCTTCACGCATATGCCACGGACAAAGGCGGGCGCCTTCCCACTGAACCGGAACTTCGACTCTTCTATGACAAATTCCGCCACGGCTACGAGGAGGGAGCTAATATTGGCTTCAGAAATTGGCACCCGTTACCGTGAGTTGCTCCAGCTCCGTATTAAGAAAGCCTCCCGTCTTCTCATTTCCCCGACTCATTAGAGCTACAACAGGAGGGACAAAGAACGGCGGGAAGGGATGCAATGGAGGTGTTTGGGAGTGGACATCCACTGTCCTAGATAAAGTCGATGGATACAATCCTTCGAACTTATACCCAGGGTATGTTTTGTCTTTCATAAATTGTGCTTGGAAGTTGACTCTTGTGTAGCTATTCCTCAGACTTCTTTGATGGGAAACACAATGTTGTGGTACGTTTTTAGGTCAAATTCTCCTTCCTGATACTGAGCAACCATCATTCAGATTGGGGGGTCATATGTCACCGTTCCTCGCATCGCCGAGCGTCACTCATTCAGGAACTGGTACCAACGTAACTACCCGTACCCTTGGGTTGGAGGACGAGTTGTGTATGATAGGAATTGAAGACTTGAAGAACGGGGGACGTCAATCGTCTCGCACAGAATACAAGAGTTAGAAACCTCTTGTGCCCCGAATTTGTATTTTACCTCCTCGACCATTTTTTTGATCAAATCGGCTACTTCTGACACTTATTGCGTAATTGTTGGTATGGTCACTCACATCTTGTGTGGTCCTCTGTTCTTGCAGTGGAGATAACTATGCATATTGAGGAGGTATCTGTCGCCCGTTCTGGGAAGCTCTCCCTCTGGGATTAACATGGTCTCGAGAGTCATCAAGTAGGAATGCGTCGTACGCCGACAATGAATCCTTAGCAAGATCATTGGAGTGAATGTCATGCGATAATTGATACACCTGCCTGGCCTTCCTACTCTTTGGAATATGAAACTAGTGCTTCTGCTCCAAGTTCTGTCATGAACGAAGTAGCTTCAGGACCACCTTCATCTACAGCCAGTTACATATACTACAGCCTTGTTCTCACTCTTGCTTCCATCTACAATCTGCAAGATTCCAGGAAATTTCAACTGCCTTCAAGTGTTCTTGTCTTGCATTCTGTCTCTGTCTTGTATTTTGTATCGAATGTATTGAACCCTATGTCCAAGACATATATGTTAAGTCTTGCTTCAAGTGAAGGTTTATGAATGTCATACAGAAGAGAAATGGGTCAAGTTAAAAGAACTTATGTTAGCTGTGGTTCACACTCAATCCATAGATATTATATGGAGTTTCAGAACAAGCACTTCATTTCATCATCTTTGCATTCCGTTATCTTTGTTTCATATTTATTTTTCCATTCTTTGGGCACCATAGCTACTTGCCCCATGCTTGATGTGCTTTGCATAGGATATGGACCAGCATTACTGTGTAAATAAACATACTTGAGTGCTTGTATTCAGTCTCCAGTTAAAGTATGCTAAGACCAGATCTTTCTTTCCTGGTCCCAGATATTGTTGAAGTGCAAGCTGTACTTGTTCACTTTCTTGTCATTTCCATCTCATCATCACTTCTCTTTTGTTTATTCATTTCATATTTCTGTTATTTTTCTCTCCATGGTCTCTATAGTTACATCCACCCACATGTTTACTATGATTTGAATAGATATGAGTGTTGTTATTCATTTGTCTTGTGTACTTTCTTTTTGTGCTCTCTCATCACATTCCTTTTTTGTGCTATGAAGATTGAGTCACCTCAATTCTAGCCTAGTCTAGCCATGGCTGCTTATGCCTGAGTTCCTCACACAACAATGATGATCTTTATTACTATGTAAATAGATACATACTTGAACACTCATACTTAGTTCATAGCCAGACTATGCTAGGACCAGTTTCTTTTTTCCTGGTCCTAGATATGTTCTTGACATCTCCTGTTGTCCTATTTACTTAGTTTCTTTTTTCCTAATTCTAGTAACTCTCAAATATACTTATTTATTCATCCCAAATTACTGTCTATATATCTTGTTGAGTTATGGGTTCCAACAGCATTTATGCTTGAGATTCTTCCTCCAAGACTCTTTGTTTCTCTAAGTTTGTTAGGTGTGGTTCACACTTGAAGGTGAGAGTCCACAGAGTTGGCTTGGAAATACACACAGTATAGAAGCTCTATGCAATAAGCTTGGTAATGTGGACTTGTCAGAATAACCTTGGCCTCAACTTATGTGTTATGCCTTCTACAAGCCATATGGTCACAATTTCAGAGGATGGTCTTGTAAGGAGTTATAAGGAGAGGAGTAAAGTGTGTTGCCATTGACACTGGAGATTTAGTATCAATAAGAATTATATTTGTTGATTATCAGGCTAGCTATTACAAAGTAATCACCAGCCTTAAATACATAAAGTAACAAAAGGAGTAATTAAAACAGATCTCCAAGTGAGTGTTTCAGTAGTGAAACATTAAATAGGAGTTTAGATTGGAGAGAAGAAAACTCTGCATAAAGTCCAAGTAATTTTGCAGAGTTTGAAGGAGATAATTAGGCAATGGAAACAAATAAAGATAACTGCAGATTTTGACTCAAATAAAGCCAAATAACTGTGGAAATTTGATGGGATCAAGTCTATTATAAAGTACCAAAATACCAATGGAGTTTTGGACACAAATAAAGTCAAATAACTATGGGGATTTGATGTTGTATTGAAGTTAGACATGTTTCAGAGATTGGAATATAACAAAGTTAAATGGTACTAACTACTATGTTTGGTCCAACAATATACAAGTGGCTCTATTGGCTCATCTTCTCTGGCTCTTTATTAAAGGCTTATGTTAGGCGCAGTTTACACTGAAGGTAAAAGTCTGCAATATAGACTTAGAGATATGCAGACTTGTTAAACAACCTTGGCTTCAGCTTATGTGCTGTACCACCTGTTTGCTACATGGTCACAACTTCAGATGATAGGAAGAAGTCTGAGATAGGAGTGAGTACTAATTTGGTGTGTTGCTGTTGAACACTGGGGATTGAGTTCAATAAGAGTTTATCTTCATTGATTATCAGACTAGTAAATTACAGTGTAACTACTAGTCTTATATATAAGTTCTTACTATAGGAGATGCTTGGGATTTCAGTGTTGAGACACTGATAGAAGTAACTTCATCATGGAAGACTAAGTCAAATAGGAGTATTTCCACCATGGAAGACAGAATACCTAGATAGTTGTAGCACTACCATAAGGTATGTTGTAAGAAAGGTGGCTACTGTAGAAGGCAGGCTTGTATAATTGGGAGATGATATTATCACAGGGATGTAATTTCTGAACAGATGGACTTGTATATGACAGCTTAGAAGAATGCTCTCTAAAACATTCTTTCAATCCTCCCATTGATGTAGATAGCAAACTCCTTATTCCTATGTCACTTGGGTGCAAGAACTGAGTTACTTCAAAGAAGGAATATCTTGATTGGCTATACTCTAATTTAGTAGCTATAGGTTTAATGTGAAATACTATTAATATTACAATTCAAGACTTAGTGTTAAAAGAAAAACCTTGTATAGGATTTACATAAGAGAACTTAATAGAGTTCTAAGTACAATAGATCTATTTTTATATACACTAAGCTAGTAGTCTATGCTATATGAATTCTAAATTCTTTTATATGATATATAATTATATAACTATAATATTTGTAACCAACTTATGATAGCCATCACACCTTATTATGATGTGTGACAGTTGTGATAGCTATATGTGATTTTCTTTTTGTAATCAACAATTTATTACATAGGGCACAGTGGTAGTCTGTGCTTACAAGAGATTATTTACAGTGTATCAACCCTAATCTTACTTATATAGTTTTCTAACATGAAGGATTACTTAGAAATTGAACCCATAATCTCAAGTAGGTTTGAAGTAGGTGTAATCCATATGGAATGGGGGTTTATTTCCACTACACCATCTCTTCTCCCACAGTTATGTATGATATTATACTATAACTCTAATCTTAAGTTTAAAATAAGAAAATAAATAAAAATAAAAATAAGAAGAGAAAAATAAAATAGACCAAGTCTATTGTCTTTAACTCTAATATATATATTGTATAATATTATTCATTCTAGAATCTTCTATATCTATCACATTACATTCTGGCCACATTTATCCTAATCTATGAATAATACTCTCTTGTTGTGGCAACCACTAGACATAAAGTCCAATAATTACACAAACAAGTAAAGCTCTTAGTAGGCTATTGATGTGGGGATTACAAGAGAACTCAACAAGAAGTCTCTGCTAGATTGCTACCCTATTTATATAAGTTATATATGGTCTATGCTACAAATAATTACTCCTGCCCTAATGTTCATATATTGTTCATGAGTGCACTATGTATACACTATGAGGTAGCCATGTAGTTAACATACTCCTTGACATTATCTATCTAGACTATTCTAGCCTGTTCTAGACTTTATGACCTTACATCATGTGATATGTCATGTGACCATAGTCACATGCCTCTTCATCATCAATAAAAATAAAATCAAAATCAAAAGAAAAGAAATATAAAATCAAGAAAAATAGATAAAATAAAAATAAAAATGTTAGTGTCCCAGTGCACCATAACATCTTTCTTGTCTGCACTCTCTAATCTTGTTATAACTTAAGCTTAAGTAATAGATCAAAAGAAGAATCTTATATTAGGTTGATATAAGAGAACTCAATGGAGTTCTAAGTACAAAGTGTCTACTTTATATATACTGGGCTAATAATCTATGCTATACTAAACCTAGCCTACTTTAAAAAGCATATATTATCTATAAGATTAATATATGATAAACATGTTATATAACATCATCATTCTAAAATCTTTTATGTTCTTCTGTATGATACATGATCATGTGACTATGACTATAATATATAATAGATATGTAATATAGTATTATATTGTGTGATAGTTTATAATGTTATGTTAACCCCTAACTCTAAGTTCCAAAATAAGAAAAAGAAAAAGAAAATAGAAATAAGAAATTGTTGTGGCAACCACTAGACACAATGTCCAATAGCAGCACTACAAGTAAATCTCTCAGTAGGAATATCTAGTGGGGAACACAAGTTGTGTATTCACAAGAGAACTCGACAGGGAACCACAACAATATTCTACTGACTATTTATATAAGTATCCATGGTCCGTGCTACAACTGTGCATTATCCTACTCTAATGTCCATGCCCTGTCCTCATGTCCATTACTCATCCATCATGCATCTACTTCAAGACCACCATGCCATGTCTATGTGCCCTGACATTATACTTCTTTAATCTCTGTCATACATGCATACACCATATCCCTTAACATCACTCTATCTCTAGACTCTTCCTGATCCTTCTAGACCACTCTAGGCTTATGATATCATGTCATGTGACTTCACAGTCACATGCCCTTCTCTCTCTTATCATAGACTAATAATATAACTACTATCTATATCTTAATTCTAACCCTACCAAAGTCTGTCCACACTTCTTATAACAGAAATGAAATGAAAATAAATAGAGTTTACCATCTTTTTTTTTTTTTTAATTCAACAATTTATTACACAGCACGTGGTGGTAGACTGTGGTAGTTACTTCATAACTACATACAAGAGAAGCAAACTAACAGAGAGCTAAAATGAAAAAAAGAAAAGAAAAAGAGAAAAACTAAACAAAAAAGAAGAAGAGAAAACACAAAACCAAGTTCTACTTGGCGAAATACGTTAATTGTCTGCAAATGCAAAAGCATTAGGATTGAAAATCAAGAACATAATGAAATGGTTCAAAGAATCTCTTCTTGGGTTCCAATAACTGTTAAATCTCTTGCACTCATGGAGAATGTGCCTCCTTGATTCAATAGGGTTGTTATGACTTAAAGCCCAAAGTGTTAAGCGATAAGACAACTCTTATATTGAGTAACACAAGAGAACTTAATAGAGTTCCTAGTATAAAGTAGTCTATCTTATATACTACTACTCATGGTCTGTGCTCACTACTGTGTACCCTACCCTAAATGACCATATGTATAACATGAGGCCAACATGTGTTGTCCATGTTGTATGACGTCACTTTATTTCAGAACCTTCTACTTCATTCTCTCAAGTCCTGTGATCAGTCTTGTGACTGATGTGACAGCGTGACTGATAAACCCTAACCCAAGTTGTTCTAAAAATAGAAAATTAAAGGAAAAATAAAAATAAAAATAAAATAAAGTAAAACGAGAAAATAAAAATGAAGTCCACCATCAATGATCTTGACAAGGGTAATCATCACAAGGACATTTAAAGTCCTTATTAGGGAAGAATTTTAACTAATATTCTCCAATAGGAGCATGGTTGGTGATGGCTCTCGTAGCTCAAGTATATAGCAAATTGGAATGGCCGAAGACTTGTAGCCAAGGACCTTCTTTAGTGTATGTAGGCTCGATAGTGTTGAAGTTGTCATCTAAAAGGTCCAGAAAATGCTTTCCTTTTCTATCTAATGCTTGAAAGGTTATTTTTCATTCGTTGATAATGTCATCGCTATCAGATTTCTTACAATAATCCCAAGATATTTTGCAAGGATAAGAGAGAATAGGATTGAACAACTTGGAATCTTTATCGATGTCCTTGTGAAATTTCCATTTAAGGCAACTAGGGCATTTCCAAAATTCAATGGATTTTTCGTGATTTTTGTTAAAGAAATGACACAGCTCGCTAAGAGTAGCCATAGTATGAGATTGGAATAGATGCGATTTGCTGCCAAATATTTTCTTCACAGCATGGATGGAATTGGTGATAACGATGATTTTAGACATGT
>Ga0157357_1000708_pt1 | contig 14142 bp, 12 predicted proteins | sample AttcapACBM1_FD_111485 | JGI IMG/M metagenome (GOLD analysis project Ga0157357, IMG submission 111485) | Fungus gardens microbial communities from leaf cutter ant in Botucatu, State of Sao Paulo, Brazil - Atta capiguara ACBM1 | ecosystem: Host-associated > Fungi > Mycelium > Unclassified ... | reverse complement strand
TGCAAATGGTATAATAAGAAGTCTCAAGAGCTTAGAGAAATTAGGGCCAACTCAATTTGTTTAAGTATGAACAGTGTACAAAAATAATTATCAAAGGCCTCAAGATCTTCTCATAGAATATTTGCAAGAACTAATTTCTTACAGAAACAATTTTAGAAAATTAAAAAGATTTTGATATCTTATTTATTTAAGAACTGCCATAGTTAGTTGTTAAATCAATTCCAAGCACTATATTAGCAAATAGTGACAAACTTGTAAGTACCCCAAATCACCTATTCTAAATTACTTTTCTTAGATAGTTGTACAAGTGTAATGAATAGCTAAGAGTTCTTATATATATATCAACATTAGGCTCATTTCCTTATACTTTTTACTCAGAAAAAATATTTATAACCACAAAGACATTAATCTAGTCTCTTTTGCCAATAGTGGCTCTATTTATTTTATTCTCAATATCTATCTAGATGATCACCAGTGTCATGATTGAAGGTCATGGACTTGGTTTTTCCTTATTTTTTTTCTCATTTTATTTTATTTTTGATTTATCTTTCATTTTTCTATTTTTAGAGCTTGGGGTTAGGGTTATAAGTGATTGGTCACAACATCAATTATAGGACTTAAGAAAAGGGAGTAGAAAGTTCTAGAACAAAATGATGTCATACAACATGGACACCACATGTTAGTCTCATGCTTTGCACATGGTCATTTAGGATAGGGTGCACAGTAGCTAGCACGGACTATCTGTAGGAGTATATAAGGTAGACTATTTTGTAAAGAGCTCTTTATCAAGTTCTCTTATGTCTTCTCTAATACAAGAGTTTGACCTTTAAATTCACTCTAAGGTTTTAAGGTTATAACAACCAGTCAGCCTTGAAGTATCTCAAGAATACTGAAACAAATCTAAATAATGTTATTATAATGACCAGCAACTTTAGCATTAGAGATAGTAATTGAGACTCTTCATTTTCTCATCATTCAATACATGCTGATTATTTATTGGAAATAGCTGACTTATTCAATCTAGAGAGATCATCACCCATTAATCTGGTTCCTACTAGATATGCAGATAATCCTAATGATTCTAACTCTGTTATTGACCTCATATTCCTTAGAGGTTATTCTGAGGAATTCAACACTCATTTAATTCTACCAGACATGAGAGATCTCTCCAATCATGTTCTCTTGATTGTTAATATTGCAATTCAAGAGGAATTCATTCAAGAAAAAAGACTATCCCTCTATAAAAGGAGCAAGAAAGAGAAGAATCTTATCAAACAACTCAGGAAAAGTCTTGAAAGCATCAACACTTTGGCTATCAAAAATAGTCAATTACTAGAAAAAGTTGTAGAGATATTCACTCATTTGCTCAAAACAATATAGAGTAAACATACAAAATGGGTCAGAATCACTAGACAGTCCAAGGACTAGTAAAACAACAACTGCACTATTAAACTGAAAGCATATCATGCTTTAAGATTGGTTTCAAATTGGAAGAATTTCAAAAAAACAGTTAAGAAAACCAAACAGTCATTCTTTGATAACAAAATCCAAGAAATCACTTTGGAAAACAAGAAACCTTGGAAACTCATGAATTAGATCAAGAAACAAAAACTTCTAGCATCAGAAACAATGGTCTTCAATAGGAGACTATATATCAAGTTGGACAACTTATAGCAAGCCCTACACTCTATGTTCAATTCAGCTCAATATCATCAAGTTAATGTATTGCTCCTCAATGAACTATCATTGTATTCTTGAGCTAAGTAATCTCTTGTTTCAAAGTTAGAATTCAATAATACTATCAATAAATGTAACAACTCATCTACTCCAGGACCAGATCATTTATCATGGTTACACATTAAGAAGTTTGTTTCAGATAATAAGTGTCTCACTAATATAGTCAATACCACCAATGTATATGTCACTTTCCACTACTGGCCTAAGCACTTCAAGAAATCTATGTCTATTGTCATTCTAAAACTGAATAAGATATTATATAATTCTCCTAAAGCCTTCTGTCCAATTGTTTTACTCAACACCCTCAGCAAATTAATCAAGAAGGTCATTAGTGATAGGCTTCAATTTCATGCTATCTCCTTGGGATTTCTTCACCCTAACCAGGTTGGGGAACTAAAACAAAGATTCTCTATTAATGCAAGAATATATCTCACCTATCTTATCTGAGCAGGATAGGTTAAGAGTTTAACTACTAGTACTCTGGTCTTTGATATTACCCAGTTCTTTCTCTCTCTTAATCATTAGCTACTCCCAATAATAGTGAACAAAGCAGGATTTGATTTGAATGTCTCTCTTTTCTTTTTCTGTTTTTTAATGAACAAATCTACTCAATATATATGGAATAATTTTATGTCTATGCCATTTAGAACTAGTGTAGAAGTAGGATAGAGGTCAGCATTATCCCTGGTATTGTCTGCTCTTTATATTTCCCCTATCTTTCATATCTTTGAAAAAAGAATTAACAATCTTCTTATTTCTATCCCAGTTTCACTTCTTTCATTTATAAATAATGGACTTTTAATTAATTTGGTCTAGAGATTAAACACAACAAATCTGAAATCTTCCACTTCTCTAGAGTTACAAAAAATTATAACACCTAACCTCTTGACTTGAGCTCCCTAAGTAGCCCAATCTTTATACCTAAAGATACCTGGTAATATCTAGGATTCATCTTTGACAGAAAGTTGTCTTTCTGTCAACACATTTGATTCTACACCAATAAATCTATCTCAACTATCAAATATATGAAAATGTTAGAGAACGTATCTACTCATACCAAAAACATGTGTTCTACTAATAGTGTTCTATAGATTTCAGCTCTAATACTTCAAAAGAGCTCCTACAAGTCATTTACTTAATGAATTGAGAAAAATGCATAGGAAAGCAGTGCTTTGGATCACAGAAGTGTTCCACATTTCTCTCACTTGGGAGGTTGAGGTATTAGCTAGTCTCATTTCAATTCACTTATATTTAAACAAATTAAGTGGTCATTATTACCTTAGAGTCATCTCTTTTTCCAATCAGCATATTGTTAAATCTCTTCTTGATTGTCAATGTTCTCATAATATCAAGCTTTATTGATTTGCCATGGACAATTTTACAGTGAACCAAAGAGCTAAAGTCAAGAGCTCATTACTCAATTCTAATAATCAGTTGAATAAACTTTAGCCAGTATTTGACAGACCCTATAAAGAGGTATTTTTAGGATTTTGTCTCAATAACAACTTTCCAGCTTATTACTCTTTTTATATAGCTAATAAGAAAAACCTCACTAGCTTATATGAATATTTCTGAGCATTGGATTCTATCATTCATAACTCATTCTTTGATCTCTATTATGCTGTGGTTATGGCCAATGCCAGTGTTAAGAACAACATTATCATATCTATCTCACACATTATTTCCAACTGTGGAAACCTATTCAAAAAAGTACACCATGCTGTTAATGTCACCACCACTGAAGCTGAACTCTTTGTTATAAAATATAGTATTAGTCAAGCCTATTAAGTCTCTAATACTAACAAGATTTTTATTGTCACCAATATCATTTACATGGCTAAATGAATCTTTGACTCATCAGCATATTCTTTCCAAATCCAATCAATAAAAGCAATCCAAAGCCTTAGGGTTTTTTTCAATGGAGACCCAAGCAAGTTGTCATGGCTACTGCATATCACTGTTGACAAAGAAATAAGGCAACACATGTTTGTATTCCAATTCCCATATAAGAACTTATGGAACTACAGCAAAAAAGAAGAGTGCAACAACATCATTCACACATGGCAAATGACTTTTCAGACTTTGGACCTCAAAGGTAGGAATTTTCTTGATCTTCTCAATAAAGAAAGACTCCCCATCACTCCAACCTATATGAAAGGAGGAGCTTGGCTTAAGCACTTCAGCCACTCAAATACCTTATGTGCTAGGGCTATAAGAACTATCACAAACTATGCTTCTATAGGAGAATGCCACTTATGGTTCTTTTCAAAGGAACTATTCAAGTGCCCATATAGTGTTTACCCAATTGAGTCAAGAAACCATATTCTTCATCAGTGTATGAGACACAACAAATACTAGAATCCCAATAGTGAGTTAATAGCTAGCTTCATAGCTTTTTTTGTTTTCAACCCTAGAGCTTTTGCATTTCAACAAGACATTAGATAATTTTCTAGGTAGTTTATCTTTGCTTCTTTTTTTTTGCTTCTTTTTGCTTCTCTTTCCTTTTCCTTCTTGTTTTTCATGTATTTTTTTTAAAAAAGGCATGTGTCTATAGTAATATGTTACATCACATGACATTATATCATAGGCCTAGAACTATGAAGAAGTTGGAAGGATAACATCAAGATGTATATCTATAGCATGTTCACTTTATAGTTAATGTATGAATATTAGGATAGGGCTATTTATCACTAGCACAGATCATGAACTATTTGAATAAATAGGATAGCAATACATTGGAGACTTCTTGTTGAGTTCTTTTATGATCTCTATAAGACTTATTACAATATAAGACTACTTAGTACACTAAGTGTATTGGCTACAATAAAAAGCAGACACTTGAGAAAAAAGTATGAAGATAAGCAAATAAAAAGGATTAGAATACTATGACAGCTTAGTAAAAAAAAAAAAAAAAAAGTTTAAAAAAAAGAAAAATACTAAGGAGAAAAATATTATTTAAATAAGATAATAGAAAGTTTGAAATGAAATATTAAAAGAAGTTGGAAAAAAATTGAAGGTGGTAGAAGAAAGAATAAGTTTCTTTGAAAAAGAAATCTTAAGAGAGTGTACAATTATAATATATTCCAAACTCTGATATTTTATTTATTTTTTAATATTTTATTTTATTTTTTTAAATAATAAGGAGTTATGGGGCTATAGTTATATAAGAAGTTACATAACATAATATCATAAAAGTATATAATCAAAATCATATGCCATAGAAGAGTATTGAAAAAGCTAGAACTAATAATATCAATAACTATAATATACTCATATAAAAATAAGAACTTCTTATTAAGTTAATCTCCACTAGAGTTACTTTCAAGTTACTATTTGAGTTGACATCTTGAGTTAAGTAGAGACTATTAGATATAGTTCACATTTCATGATCTAAGATTTAGTAAGGCATTTTGGAAGTCTAAATATGTTAGTTAGTATATTATCTGAGAATATAGAAAATAAGTCAAAACAACTTTTAACTTCAGCTTGTATATTATATCTCTATTAGCTATACTAGTTATATTTTGAAAGTAAACTTGGAAAACTTAGTGAATTAGAGCCACTGAAGAGTAGTAAGGTGTGTTGTCACCAATACTGGAAGAGGGTGTTAGTTTAAGTTGATTTTCAGAATAAGCTAGTTATCAGAATTATAAACATTGAACTTACTTTATTATTATTTTCTTTCTTACTCTTACTTTTGTTTTATCTATCTTCTATTTTTGGGCCTAGAGTTAGGGGCTAGTGTAATGTCACACATTAGTCATCATCACATGTCACTGTCACTGTTACAGCCCCATCATAGAGAAATCATAAAAGATTTTTAGAAATAGATAATGTTATATAATATAACAATAATATGTTGGCCTCATAAAAAGTATATATACTTTAGGGTAGGATAGTTGTAGTGTGTACACAGACAATAGTCTGTAGTATATAAGATAGACAGTTCTGTACTAAGAACTCCATTGAGTTCTCTTGTGTGATACCTTATATAAGGTTCCTTCTTTTAATCCATTTTAAGGTCTTAAGTTTATAACACTAGTATAGTGTAAACTACCAGATTATATATTAGATATGCTATTTAGGATAGTTATCTGAAATGGAGACTATTAAGTGAGTTACCCTAATCTCTAGTAATCTTTGAATATTAAGAAATAAAGATTCATAGAGTTAGTAAGAGTCTAGTAAGAACATCTAAGATGAAATAGGGATATGTAATTTATACTAGAAGAGGTTGGAAAGTGCAGATGAGAGAGAAAGAGTTCTCTATGGATTGGAATAGATGTGGTCAGAATAAGATGTAATAAAAATATAATATATAAGCTGAAGCTGAAAGTCAATTGTTATTTGTATTTTATATATTATAGATAAGTAGAACACTCATCTTTTCTTCAAGAGTTTACTATGGATCTTAGTTGCTAAGATATGAACTATGTTTAACAAGTAAGAATCTTGTAGACAAAGCTGCTAAAGATTGCTAAAAGCAGCCCTAAACTACTAAAAAATTAATAATAGAGAAAACTTTATCTTGTTTTCTAAAATCAAACTCTAGGATCTTTCTTTCTATTATTAAAGCATTATTGTATTCATGGTCATATTTTTAATAACAATGATCAATTGTTATTACCAAAGTATATATGTTTTGGAAAAAAGTTGGTTTTTCTTATTTCTAGATAGAGATAGAGTCTTGAATGTGATTGAGAAGTCCTTAGTAGTACTGGTAACACAATACCCTATTTTTCCAACTAAGCTGAGTATTAGAGTTGTGGACAATGGATTCATTCTATTTTATTTTATTTTTCTTTTCATTTTCCTTTTATTTTATTTTAGGTTTTATTTATTATTTTTATTATTTTAGACTTAAACAAGAGAGTATAACATAACATCAATTATGACAGTCATTGCTTCTTTCTCTTTTACTACCATCTTATATAGTAGTACCCAACAAAGAACTAGCAAATATGCAATTTTAATATTAGTTTAACTTCAAACCCTCAAGCACATCTTAACACTCTAAACATGGAGAACAACATCAATATGGGCCCTCCTAGAGGGAGGTCTCAAATAACCTTGAAGAACAATTCTAGAGTTTCCTCAATCATCTCTACTATCTCTTCCAAACCATACTATAAGCATATGAAAACTCAAAACAATGATCTATCATAGTTCAACCAAGTTGAAGATAAGTGCAATGCTTACTCTTCAGATACTAATACAGAGGAGAGTAATATTTCTAATAGTTTGGTTTCTGGCAACAACCTCAAAGGCAAGCAATACAAAATTAACAAGATACTGGCCCTATACAACATGGTAAATGATAAACATATTCCTAACATACAGCACTTTAAAACTCCCCTCAACTATGACATCAATAGTTCTTCTGAGCCTAACTCTTGGGATGGCAAGGCATACCCTATTTCTATTTTTGGACACATAGAGTTCTTGGAAATTAATTCCAAAAACATGTTTACTTCTTTACTGTGAATGGCTGACTTCATTAGAACTAAGAAAGTTGAAAAAGGTAAAATATTAGATGTCACTGAATTACAAGAGTTTAGTGAAGCTATCTGGAACTTCATCTTGTCTATCTATGAAGCTAGTTGGAACTCTATTCTTATTAACAAATAGAATATTTCTTTCAGAAATGTGGTTATGAGTAAATTAACCTTCAAATCTCTGAAAGTCAATATTGGTTTGTCTTCAGACAAATCTAAAGGAAAAGCAATAGAAATTATCAAGCTTCCTTCCTCTATCTCTGCACACCCACCTAAGGAAGTTTTGGAAAAATCAAAATTTTTCAGAAAAGGTATAAAATCTATGACTAGTTCAATAATAGAGACAAAACAAAACCTTATATTAAAATGACTACTAGAGGACTATCTCAGAAACAAGTTATCATCTCTATGAGCAAGACTAATGTCAATAAAATTATAGCATCTTCATTAGATCATGTTACTAACATCAATAGAGCCCTCAAGAACATCAAGTCTAAAGTTATGGTAGACTACATTTAACCAGAAACAACAGAGGTCATCATTGTCTTGAACACTGTAGCAACTCAATCTGACCTTCAAATCATTAAAAGTTATGTCAAGAATATTGAAAACATTATATTAGATGATATTCATGTCCCAAGACTTCCTTAATCAAAGTTATACTTAAAAATTATAAGAATTCCATACTTCATGGATAGTACTAATCTTTCTATTACTTCAGATGCTATTGAATCAATAATCAAGTCCAACTATATTTTCAATAATCTTACACTTGCCTCTAGACCTAAGGTTATCAAAACTTCTCCTAAATCTGACATGGCAATTATTTGGATAGATATTTGAAATACTCAAAGCAGAAAAAACACAAAAATGCTAATTAACAGATGTTTTAATGTTGGAAAATATATTGTCACCATCTGCAGAGCAAATATGAACCCAGGAGTATCTTAATGCAAGAATTGTTGGAAATGGGGTCACACCACTTTCTCTTACAGAATACAAGGTTCTAAGTATATCAAATGCAATGGCCCTCACAAATCTGAATACCACTGTCACTTCACTTAGTGTTACAAAGTAAATCTGAAAGAGATCATCAAGCTGACTCCAATCAATACTCTTTCAGACAATACCACTTTAACAGAGAATGACATTCCAAGAAATATTAAGAGCTTCATGAAGACAGAAGATAATTAACTCATTCAGCTATGAACACTGCATAGATATGATTCTACAAGATATCAAAATTTTCTCTCAAAACATTTGTAAAAACAATTTTGTTATTAACACTATACTTAAAACTCATAATTTGTATAACATTATATTCATTCAAGAACTGTCTTGGCCCTCAATTTGCTTCATACTAAGTTCAATGAATAAGAAAGGAGGAAAACTGGTAGGAATACCCAACTATCCTAACTGGATAATATTCTTCAGAAATCCTATATGTGTAGGTAACTCACCTAGAGTCATAACCTACATCAACATCAAAATGTCTTCTCTTCAGTTTTCTCTTTGAAAGGACATATTTAACCATAGGGATATTTCTTGCATTTTATTTTCTAATTGTGGGCTGCTTTATTTCCTAATTAACATTTATTCAAACTCTTCTCAGTCAGCTTTGAAGTGTCTCAAGAATACTGAAGTCAACATAAATAACATACTCATTATGACTGAGAACTTCAATATTAGAAATAGTATGTGAGATTTAAATTTTCCTCATCATTTATTACATAGGGACATCCTCTTCAAAGTCACAGATTTCTTTCAGTTAAAACTGTCTAAACCTACTGAACATTTTCTAACTAAACACTTGGATAATTAACAAGACTCCAATTTGGTTATCAACCTTATGTTTCTTAGACCAGAATCTATGAAATACAACAACTATTTAATTCATCCCAATTGGAGATTAACCTCTGATCATGCCCTTCTTACTATTAATATTTGCATTTTTAAAAAATATGTTCAAACTAGAAAGCAAACTCTAGTTAAAAACAATAAAGAAGAAGAACACTTCCTAGAAGATTTGATTGAAGCCATTAAGGAAATCAATATAGCAAATCTTCAAAGTACAAAAGTATTCAAATCCACCATTCAGTTATTCACACATTATACAGACAGAATCTGGTATAAATACTCAAAAATCACTAATATTACCAAATACTCAAAGGAGTGATGAGATGACAACTATTGAAGAGATTTCAATACTTACAGGTAAACTAAGCATATTAAAGATTGAAAACACTTTAAGGACATAGTCAGGAAGTCAAGATATAATTTCTTTGATTCAAAAATTCAAAGAATATCTAACAAAAAAATGTGAACTCTGGAAGCTCATAAATTAGGTCAAGAGGCATAAACTTCCAGCAGTTGAAGCTATTTAGTAATTACCAAATTAATCCACAACTTTTAGATGAATTACCTGACAAGGAAGTAATGATATGGATTCCCTTCTCAAGCAAGGAACTTAGAAGTGCAATTGAGAAATATAGCAACACTTTGACCCCTGGACCAAACAAACTCTCATAAAAGCATCTCAAGAGAATAATCAGAGATGATACATACCTTAGAAAATTCATCAACATTACTAATGTGTGCATAGATTTAGAACATTGGCCAGTACACTTCAAAGTTTTGACCACTATTATCATTCCCAAGCCCAATAAGGAATCCTATGATTTCCCTAAAGCTTTTCAACCTATTGTTTTACTAAATACAATTAGCAAACTCTTCAAGAAGACTATCAGTGAAAGATTTCAATTTGTATTAATTTCAAACAACTTCATTCATATATATCAACTAAATAGTCTCAAACAGATGTCATCTACAGATACAGGCATTGCACTTACCTATTTTATTTATATGAACTAGGTCAAAAATGTATCTACTAGCATACTAGCATTTGACATTGTACAATTCTTCTCATTGCTAAATTATCAACTCTTACCATGAATTCTGAAAAAAGAAGATTTTGATCTCAAAGTCTCATTGTTCTTTCAAAACTATCTAGTAGGTAGAAGAACTAAATATCTTTGGAAATAGTCTCTTTTCTCCTTTCTTTGACATTGATGTTGGAGTTGGTCAAGGATCAGCCCTTTTCCCTATTCTCTCAGCTTTATATCTCACTCTTATTCTTTATATTTTTGAAAAAAGAATAAAAAATCTAAGAATTCCAATTTCTATTCTTTCATTTATAGATAATGGATTTTTTATTTCTCAGAACAAATCTCTTGTGGTTTCAAACACAAACCTTTTTTATAGTTATAATGTTATTTCATCTCTCCTTAGAAAATTCAGACTGATTATGGAATACAGAAAGATGGAAGTGTTCTATTTTTCTAGATCACAGGGAACATTTACTCCTCCCTCATTAGATCTTACTCCTTTAAGAGATCATATTCTTTATCCCAAGACTACTTGGCAGTACCTTAGATTCATATTTAATCAGAAATTATTGTTCTGTCTGCATATCAACTTTTATACTACTAAGGCAATCTCAACCATCAAGTGTATGAAGATGCTAGGAAATTCTTCAAGAGGTCTCATTCCTATCCAGAAATGATGCCTTTATAGATGCTGTATATTACCTATAGCCTTGTACAGCTTTCAACTCTAATACTATAACAAAGCTTTACTTGCATACCCCCTTAAAGAACTCAGGAAGATGCAAAGAAGAGCATCTCTATGGATCTTAGGTGCCTTTTGTACCTCCTCATCAGCAGAAATTAAAGCCATTGTGAGTTTAATGCTCATTCATCTCCATTTTTAAAAACTAAGTAGAAGGTTTCATCTTAGAGCTCACTTTCTTCTGGTGAACCATATCATCAAGTTAATCTTAGAAGTGAGGCCATTAAACAATATCAAACCTCATTTATTATTCTTGGACAGACTCACTCCAAGATAACATGCAATTATCAAGAGTCCTATCATAGACATAGACAATAGGTTCAATGAAATTATTCCATCTTTTTCTCCCTTTAATTCTGAATTTTCTCCAGAAAACAGACTTATTGATATTTTCCCTAATCAGTTCTCTTTTTATCCTGTGAACAGAAAAAGCAACAATAATATTAAAAGTCACTTAACCAAACTTGACAATCTAATCCTTCATATGTTATCTGACTCTCAGTCAGTTGTTGTTATTACAAACACAAGCATCAAAAGTTAAGTTGCTACCTCAGTCTCTCATGTCTACTACCATGACAGACTGATCATTAAGACATTATATCATGCTATCAATATTATGACCACTAAAGCTAAACTCTTTGCAATTAGATATGGTATAAATCAAGCTATTCATCTTCTTAATTTCAAGAAATTTTTTGTTATTATAAACTCTGTTCATGTTGCTAGAAGAATTTTTAATTCATCATTTCATCTATACCAATCTTAATCAGCTGCAATTTCAGGAAAACTCAGAGAGGTTTTCAAAAGAAATATTAACAACTTTATTGAATTCTGAGACTGCCCTAGTAGTCACAAATGGCCTCTCCATAAAAGAATTGATAAAGAAACCAAAGAATTAAATATCTCATCTATCTTCTCATGCAAATTATTGTGGGATTTTAGCAAGAAAAGTGAATATGATTCTATCCTTAACAATTGGAAGATAACTTTTCAAGTATTAGACATCAAAGGTCACTACTTTATAGATCTCATTAATGAAAATTCAAACCCTATTGAACTGTATATAGCTAAAGACAGTCTATGGCTAAAATTATTTGGCCATTCCAATTCATTGTGTGCTAGAGCTACAAGAGCAATCATTAATTATGCTCCAATTGGTGAATACTGACTTAGATTCTTTTCTTGGAAGGAGTTTAAGTGTCTATATAGTTTATATCCCATTGAGTCAAGACATTACATACTTCATGAGTGTAAATGCTTCAACAACTATTGGAATCTGAACAGGAAATTAATAGCATATTTCACTTTATTTCTAGAATTCAACAGTAATGCCTTTTCTTTTGGTGATAATACTACTTAGTTAAGTTACAAAAATAGCTCTTTCTATTCTCTATTTCTTTACTTATCTTTCTCTATTTCTCTTTTCTCTCCATTTTCTCTTTTTCCCATTTTCCATGTAGTTTGCATATCAATGTACATAGTTATAAATTAGCTACTATAACCTACCTATGCACTCTATGTAATAAATTGCTGATTTAAAAAAAAAATAATGAAGTATGACAGTTACAAAGTGTGACAGAAGTGTGGCACCAGTCACAAGTCACATAATCATATAATACAGAAAAGAATATAAAAAGTTTTGGAATAGATAATATTATATAGTATGGCAATAGTATGTTAGTCTTATGAAAAGTGTATGGACTTTAGAGTAGGTTAGTTGTAGTATGCACACAAACCATGGTCTGAAGTATATATAAGGTAGACTAACTTGTACTTGGAACTTTATTGAGTTTTTTTGTGTTACTTAATACAAAAGTTATCTTTTGTTTTTACTTAAGGACTTAAGTCATAACACTAAGAGACATAGCATGTGAGATTCACATTATTTTGTTGTCAGAATTCATATAGAGGTTATTCAGCATATTAGTGGCTTTTCTAACTAGGTTGGAGAAATCTATTCCAATCAAACAACCAATCTTAGAAAATATCTTAGTCTTTCTGGTTGAAATCTATTTTAAACTAGTCTTAGACAACTCTAGAGAAATAAGTTATTGCAAAATTAATTTTTGTAATATCTTCATTAAATGGAATGAATTAGTACAAAAGTATAAGTAGCATTGAAAAAGAAAATTGTTAAGCTTATTCAGCTTAGTACTAATAACTATATTAAAAATGTAAACTTTATTTTCTTATGAATTTGATGTTGAAGTATAAGAATTTTGACTATTAAAGTTGCTAACAATTTAACTAAGAACATTAGTTAGTTGCTTTTCTATTTTTTAACTCTGATAATATCTTAATTAGAAGCTAGAAGAAGACTGTTAGGAATTATGAGATTAGGCAGGTCTAGGAGCATCCTTCCAATTTAAATTATTATTAGTAGAGACAATGCTGAGATCTACAACAGATGGAGTAGTCTATATATCTTACATAGTATAAAATAGAAATTGGGAAGAATATCTCTATTGATTTATTTGTCTTGAACAATATGGAGTATTTTGTGCAAAAGTATCTGAAAGATACTCACTCAGTATTATAGACTAACTTCTGAGACTTCTACTTTCTGACTTCCACTTAGAACTCTAACTATATCTAGGTATACTTCTGTGTTTGTGTATAAATGAGCATGGATCAGTCTATTGTATTTCATTTCCTAGTAACTCATTACCTATATTCTTGGTTGTCCTATATCTTAGAAACTGTCTCTATAATGTCTTCTTAATTAACTCCTACACTATTATTCTCTAGTTATAGTTCTGACTACAGACTCAGTATATAAGACTAAGTAGATACTCTGTAGTCTTCAGTCTAGAAATCAACTAAGCTCTAATTAAGACCTAACCAAGTAACCACCCCAAAATCTTATAACTCTTTCTCTTACTCCTCTGACTAAGCTATTAGTTAGTCTTCCTTGAAACCTTGTCATCCAAAGTTACAACCACATAACAGACAGTAGGTACAATATATAAGTTGAAGTCAAGATTATCATCTAAAATCACATTGTCTCAAGCTTAATCTATAACCTGGATACTTTGTCTAACCTCTTCTTGTATAAGTGAGTTCTACCCTAATAATGCCCATCTTAACACCCTCTTCACAGTCTTGACAGTCAGATAAGAAGTAGAGATGAAGAGAGTTCTCAAAGATAAAATGAAGTTTGACCCTGAGTAAGTCAAAGAATTATAGTAGAAAAATACCATGAAACTATAAATCAAGAACAATAGTGGAATTACATAGATACAACAATAGACTTGAGAGTCCAATAATACTGTTAGATGTAGTC
>Ga0157357_1000707_pt1 | contig 14147 bp, 21 predicted proteins | sample AttcapACBM1_FD_111485 | JGI IMG/M metagenome (GOLD analysis project Ga0157357, IMG submission 111485) | Fungus gardens microbial communities from leaf cutter ant in Botucatu, State of Sao Paulo, Brazil - Atta capiguara ACBM1 | ecosystem: Host-associated > Fungi > Mycelium > Unclassified ... | reverse complement strand
ATTTACATTTAGCAGAGTCCACGCTGAAGTTATTTTGTTATTGTTATTTTACATCTTGACAATCAATCCTGATACACTTTATTTAATAACTGCTCAGCACTCGGTGCTCTGGTAGACTTGAGTGGTGAAACACTGTATGCATGATGCATGATCAACTGTATGATCCACTTCAGGAAAATACAAAACTCACATTGAAGTTATCAGCGTTGTCAATCTGTTGGCTGGCAGAGAGGCTTTGGTCACTAGAACAGCCATAAATAATATCATCAGTTCCACTAGTGGCGTGGGTCATCTGGGAAAATAATTCAGAATCGAAAGAAGAAAAAAAGGCAAAGAATATACCTCGTGGAGGGTGGTTCCACCGCGGATGTTACGGGAGGCAACAGAGGTACCAGAGCAAAGGCGGTTGGTGGCAACCTCAGCAAAGAAAAGGCTGCAGTAGTAGATCTGATAGAACAGCTCAAGATAACAGGATAAATCAAGATGAAACTAGTACTCACGTTAGTGGTAGAGATGACAGTGTATGCAATGACACCACTGCTGCAAGCACCAAAGCTATCTATGCAGCTCAAACTAATCGCCCAACTCAGTACTGGTTCTAATTATGAATGAAACAAATTCTCCTCACGTGCGAGAGCCAGAATTCTCATTGGCAACGTTGTTAAGAATACGGGTGACGGAGGTGGCAGCGTTGGTCTTGAAATAAGCCCTAAAGAGAGAATCGGATGCACCACGGGAGGAAACATATGAGGAGGAAATTTGGGCCAAAGTTTTAGCCTCGGAGTAGGAAGCATCGATGAATGACCTTCGGCTGGAATCGGTACAAATGTCGACAGCGCGTTTGTTGACCTTTGGCAGCTCACGCTTGGCAAGGTCACCAGTCACTTCCACTTCTACACTACCGGAAGCAGCGGCAACTTTTTTCAAGGCAGCCTCAGAAGAGATGGCAAAGTTGGCAACGGGCTCAAAAGTGAACTTTCCCGGCCCAGCTTTTGCGAAATCAAAGAGATGGGCGACTGGGTAAACACCACATTTTATGACTTGAGAGTTTCTCCAATCACAATACATTAAGAACTGACCTTCGTGGTTTGCAGTGACAGTCTCACCAGGTTTGATGGACACATATGCAGTGTCATCGGCATCTTCAAGAGACACGGACATCTACATTGCATGATATCATGAGCGTTCACCATAGGCTTCAGAAAACCCACCTTGATACCAGTGAAATCGACCGTTTGGCCGTCTTTGGTGACAGTAAAGGACTTGGAGGGAAGCTTGTCGTCCAGGATGGTACCATACTTCAAGATTTTGACGGTCTCCTCACCATTGTTAGTGACAGTGGCAGTGAACTTGAGATCGTCAATGGAGCTAATACTCTCAGTAGGTCCAGTGACGGACACGACTAGGCTTTCGAGCCTCTTGTATGGGCTCGCGAGTGCGGTACCTAAAAGACTGAGGGCGATGAGAGGACGGAAAAGCATCTCAGAACTAAATGGACTGGGGAAGTATGCAACACCTCAAGGCGTTGGACCTTTCCCCAGCTTCTCTGAGTCCTTTTATACGCCAGGACCTTCACTTTTTCAACAGAGAGATGAGAACCAGTTTTTGTTTTTAGCATATGTGGGAAGGAAATTATCGAGATGCACAAGTGAATCAAGGAGAACAGGCTTGACCAAAGATGCCAGTGGCAGATTCCAGATTATCTTGGGTGATACTCTCTATCTTGACCTTTGGGTCCTGGACCTTGAGCACCGATGGATTTCACAACAAACTAGAAGTTGTTGGTTAGTTCTTTTCCTCTCAGTAAAGTGATACTAGAAAACCGTAAAGTAGTCGCGACTCTCATTTAAAAAGCTCCAGAAGGGGGGTGGGGGTACGCATTTTTTTCGGAGTAATGGTCGAGTTCTTTGCTTCCCCATCCATCGGCGGTAGGATATCAGCTATCTGTAAGAATTCAAATACTTGTGAGAATGAACGGTGGACTTGTCGAGCACAAGACAAATTCTAACACAGATTCATCCTAATGGTAGATATCACAAGACAACAGAACCACTCGGCGATTGGAGTACATTGGAGCTGATCACAAGATCATTCGTCTTGTGCACGAGGAACTGATGGCAGTTTATCGGGGATCCCCCGTTACTATGAGGCCATGATATTGGGTGCGCATGCCAGAGTGAAACATGAGCCAAGAACCGGAGTTAAGTGTAGCCTGACAGTGGCACATGGACATGAAGTTAACTCCTGACAAAACGAAGTTGCTTGAATATGATAAAAGCATGATCACGGCGATGATAGTCAATCGTCATCATACATTGACCAATGAAGATTTAAAAAACAGCGGTTCTGTTATCTCTGTTACCTCGAACATGTTGGTTGAGCGAGAAGAGAAATGAGCCGAGATGGAGTGGGGAAAAGGTCGTATTCACAGCTGAAATTCTCCTTGATGCGCCCTTTAACATTGAATTGGAGAGTGTGATAGTGACTACTCAGGGAATGGTATTCGTGCTTCCAACTTACGGCTACTACACGACAGATAACACCATCATCTGGATTAGCTGTAGTCCAGATATTGTCATCCCAAACGAGCTTTCTTTCGACTATGCCCATTTCCGCCGACAGCAGTCGTTTGTCCAGCGTAGACCCCACCAACACTAGCGAAGCTAGTCGTACTACCTGGCTTAGAATGGGGCTGGCCGAACGGGCCGACAATATGATTATGACCACCACCATTATGACCACCAGCACCTTGATGGGTGGTGTTTTGTGCAGGCAGCGGCATCATAGAAGGTGCTTCGTCCTGCGTGATACGACGGTGCGGAGGGAACTGGTGAGCCGGAACAGCTTCGAATGCGCTGCCGAGATTAACACTTGACAAAGATTTAAACAAAAGTGGGAGGAAGTACCTACTTCCATGTGGGTTTCGGATCTTCATGAAACCATTTGTGTTGAAGCGCTTCTTTGGCTGTCAGTCTGTTATCTGGGTCATATGCAAATAGTTGACGAAGAAGGTCGTAACCTTGAGGAGAACGAATGCGTGAGTGACACCACTCCTGCAGACGATTCGTGTAACTGATGCACGACACCCTGTTCAACTAGAAAAAATAGAGAAGACACGAATACATACGGATCTAGTTTCTTCATATTCGTGTACTCTGGCATATCGACAACACCAGGCCAGTCTTTCTCTAAACATGTGAGGCCAAGCAGTGTTGAGAATTGCCGGAAACAACCTACCGTCAGGCGTCCCCATCACTTCAAATATTTTCAGCAGCTGATCGCGTTGAAAAGGAACATTCTTTTTCGAATCAAGTTTTGCTTCTTCACCCTTGAAGATAGGACGAAGGCTAGCAAGTTCGGCCATGACACACCCTACTGCCCAACAATCAATGGCTTTGTTGTAGTGTTTGGCACCCATCAGAAGTTCTGGAGCGCGGTACCATATGGTTACCACAATCTTGTCTCCTGCAAAGAGAGGCTGGAGAGGCTCGTAGCACAGACGGGCGAGACCAAGATCACCGATCTTGACCACGCCGTCGGAGGTGATCAAGATGTTCGCTGGTTTGAGGTCACGATGAAGGATGTGGCAAGAGTGTAGATAGAGAAGACCATTGAAGAGTTGGTAGATAAGGGACTTGAGAACGACATGCAAGACTGGCACACGAATAGTTTGAGAGTGGTGGTGGATAATTTGCTGAGGAAGCTTCAGAATAAGCACGCCCGAACGGAATTTGAAAGACATACTAGAAAGTCATGTTCCGCATATTCGAAGACCATGTATATGGATTTTTCTTCAAGTATGACTTCCTTGAGGGCGACAATGTTCTCATGATTGATTTCCCTATTCAACTAGAACGATATGGTCAGTTCTGGGACTCGATGGAATGGGGGAGAACAGACTGCAATTTCCCTGATAGCACTCTGGCTGATTCCAGTGTATGTTACCACATCGCCCTCCTTGTCCGGCTTGAATTTCTTAATAGCATGTACTTGTCTGTCTTCTTCCAGACTCTGTGCCTTGTATACACGCCCGTATGTCCCGGAGGATATGAATCCAAGAATTGCGTACTTGGAGCTCACAGACCGATGACTAGAGTCATGTTTCTGTCGGTAGAGGCGCATAGTATCATGCTGCAAAATACTGTTCGACCATTCGTCAAGCATTTGTCAAGCATTTCACTTGATTTTGACATATCATCATAGGAGGATTTAGTCCTCATGAGAATAAACTTCCATTTGCAGCAACTCTCTGATTTCGCCAACAGCCACGCTATAATATAACAATATAGTACCCACTACTAGCATGAACTCATCCGATAGCTTCACGTTTACGGTTGGAAAGCTCGGTGCGTATGGTCAATTTTTCACATACAACAGGACATTGATGCGGTATTGAAGATGCTGGCATGGCTGTGGGTTTGGCAATGGCTTACTGGCTCTGTATTGACTCCTTTCTGCTTATAGATATTGCTTGGCGAGCGGGCTCATCTTATTGAATTCCCTTCAATACTTTTACCACCAGGCGCGACAACAGGGTCAATAGTCAACATCTCGGTTACGCAGAACCATGCCGAAGAGAAACGACGTGATATGGACTTTTGGCAATTGCAGGAAGATATCATGAATGAATTTGGAGTGAGGTCTCCTGAGCATCCAAGCCTTGAAGTAAGGACAGTCATCAATTGTATCAAGATTTGGTACTGACATTCTTAAGTTGCGGAACGTCACACAGACATCGGTAACTCTCGAATGGCCTACCATTCAGCTCGCCACCGCGAAGCTGCGGTCCCTTGATATTTATCGAAATGGCCAGCGCCTTGCTTCGATACCCTCTCCTCTCACGAATACCTCCACCAAACTTTCAGGCCTTGAGCTCAATACGGAGTACTCATTCCAACTCATTCTCCGAACAACTGCCGGTACTTTTCCCTCCAACATTCTTCGTGTCCGCACACACACTATGACCGATACATCGGGTATCCGCGTCTGCTTTGGCAATGTTGAGGACCCGGTATCGTTGGAGAACGCTAAGCTGGCACTTGGAGATATGAAAGCTAAGTGGAGCGAGAAGATCCAGATTGATACTACCCATTTTGTGTGTACAACGCCTGCAACGACGCCCGCCGGAGCGCAGGCAGCTGGGAACACAAGTGGTGCTCCTGGTCTCGAGTATCAACGCGCTCTGCAGCTCAGTATACCCGTCGTCCAGCCACATTGGGTTCTTGCCTGTCACACCGCGCGAAAGTGAGCGAGTAACAAGAACTCCTTTTGATTCCAAATAAGCTTACAAACATATAGGATGGTCCCAATCGCAGCGTACTACCTTGGAGCACCTAGCATACCTCAACCTTCATCAGGTTTCAACCGACACCAATCTATGTCCCAAACCTCTCTTCCCCAATCTCCCAAGTCTCCTGATTCATCTTCTTCGCCAAGATATGCTTCCACAGCAAGCCGCTCGTCCATGCCCGCTCCTGCTCGCAGTTCAATCAGTTCGCATTCTCATCCCATCACTGGGGCTGCATCCTCGTCAGTTAAATTTGAAGTGCCGCAAGAAGCGGACGAAACTGCCGTTGCAGGTGAAAATAATCAGCAACAGCATTTGCCACCTGTGGCATCGTCATCGTCATCTCCATCATCACCACAAGATTCTAGCTCGGAAGCTCACAGACGATCAGGTTCAATGAAACGCAACTGGAAATTCCCTACTTTACATTCTTCTGATGATGGTTCGCCTAAATCACCGGAAATCGATGGTCAGAAGACGAAGGGACATTTAAAAGCACAGGAAAGTCTGGTTTCACCTTCAAGCATCGAGGTTCCGCCTCCTCCGCCTGTGGAGAAGGAGAGGGCACTTAATACCACTGATGATGGAGAAGATGAAATCGGGGATACGGTGGAGGTCCCGTTGAATTGAACTCTTTTTTTCTCCCAATGTCGGCTACTTTTTTCAATTTTTCTTTCTTTACTTTATTTTCAACGATGCACTGGAGGAAGTACAGTCTTCCATTGAAGACACCGAAAATTCGATTATGTTCTGCTTCACTACGCACTTATGTTATGTCTTTATTTATATCCTTCGCCAGCCCCTTGAGTGCATTGGTTTAGTGAGCGGCTGATCTTCAAGCTCCTTTCGAGACGCAGGATGGCTAAAATAGCATAGCAACTGGAATTAATTTGAATATGCAAAAGCTGATTTGCAAATCATTACATGACCTCCTTTTTTGTTTTTTGAATTGCCCGATCTTGTGTTCGTGACTTGTTCAACCTTCTCCGCCTGAAGTACTGAGATCAAACAGTGTCATACTTTATGTACAGAAAATACACCTATCGAGCTCGACATCATATTTGTTACCTACGGTACACTCTGATTTCTGAACAAGCGATCTATATATCCAAACACTGCGATTCCAAGAAAAAATATCACTGCCCTCATTGAAAATTGAGTTTAATATCGAATGGCTAGTACTTGTATCCATTATAGCTACCGCTCATGCCGTAGTTGCCACTGCTGCCATAGCTGCCACTGTTACCTGAACCCGTTCCGTGGCTACTGCTGCCAGTAGATCCGCCGTTCGAGCCTGTTCCATGGCCGTCGCCGCCGCCGCTAGTGGACTCGTGGCCACCGGTTGAGCCGGATCCGTAGCTGCCGTTGCTAGTAGTTCCGTGGCCACTAGTTGAACCAGATCCACCACTCCCGCCACCAGTGGACCCGTGGCTATCACTGGCTCCAGTCCCGTAACTACCACCTCCGGAGGATCCACCGTTTGTGCCGCTACCATCGTGACCACTGCCAGAAGTTCCGTGGCTACCGTTTGCGCCACTTCCAGTGTTGCCACTTGAGCCAGTGCCATAACTGCCGTCATTGTTAATTGAAGTTCCGTGGCTGCCACTCCCGGTGGACCCATGGCTGCCAGTTGAGCCACCATCGTTTGTAGATCCATGGCTGCCTGACCCATAGCTGCCACCATTATTGACTGGGGTACCATAAGTGCCACTACCGGAGGATCCATGGCCGCCAGTCGATACAGAGCCAGATCCATAGCTACCACCGCTGGTGGAACCATGGCCACCACTTGTTCCAGCTCCGTGGCCACTGCTACTACCACTCATTCCGGTTCCGTAGCCGCCATTACTGTCACTGCCGCTATTGTCGTGATGGCTGCTTGTGTCGTTTCCATGATCGCCACCGCTCGAAGTCCCGGAATTTGAAGCCCCGTAGTTGCTGTTACTTCCAGACCCGTAACTGCTGGGATTTTCCCGGGCATAATGTCCTCCGTGGTGATTGTCATGGTGGTCATCATGGTGGTCATTATAGTGAGCGGGTTTGGACTCTGAATCAACTGGCGCGGCAACGACAAATGCAGTCAAAGTGCAGGCCAAGAGTACGATAGACTTGAGGAATTTCATGATCTAGGCAGAGTTAGCGACGTTGGTCAGCTATATATTGGCACAACGAAGAATTAGACACCTACTGGTCACGAGAACACGCAGGAAAGTAAGAGTCGCTATGAAAGGAAGTGTGAATGAATAGAGGGGTTGCTGGATGCTGAGGAAAACTACCAGGAAATGGCACTGGTTTTTATATCAACACCGTACTTCTATTTTCTGAAATTTATTTAACTCTTCGACGCCCCAGAAACCCCGGAACTTGAAGTTCGAAAATAGTGCACGACCGAAATCGGGCATTCATAACCGTTCACGAATAGAGGTAAAACACTCAAGAACTTTACTTGGATCTTTCTGATCTGCTAGTGAGCCTTGCCAAATAGTGTACCGAAAAGGTTTAGCTCACCTGTCATAAGCCAAATTGGAAAAGCAGCTACGTACTGAAACAGCTACTGAAGGAGCCAAGGACAACGTTAAATCTCAAGGGACATCAGAAACGCTCACATTACTGGCACCGTTGTCAACAGTCTGGGGCGCGCAACATTTCCCCAACAAGGTATAATAATGCGGTTTTGTGGCTTCTCATACATCTCTTGACTACGCTGATGTGTCGAAAGAGAAGTCAGGAAAGAGGTGGTGATAAGCGGAGATTGGTTCTTCGTAGCCCGAGTTTGTTAATTTGAATGTTTCCAGGTTGATTACGGACTCCAGAGACACCCATAAGTAAGTACGGAGGATATAAGATATTTCCAACTTCTAGCGTAGTTCCTGACCCCTTACCTCGGAATACGAGGAAGGCAGAGAACACCTTATGCTGTATTGTGGCACCGATTGGAAGATGGTATAGATGGGCTTAGCCCCAGCACACCTGAAAGTCAACTGAAGCCCTGTCAGAGCATGAAGCGCCACAGGAACGGCAAGCATGGCTATGTCATCGTTAAGTCTCGTAGATAATTGTCGATAAGAACGGCGAACTCCAGATTGTACGGGCTTACACATCTTGCTTTGAATCATCGTGACCATTCTTCGCAGAATATTTAGAATTCTAAATATTCGATGCGTTTGTCCCAGATTGATCACCTGAGACAAAATACCTAGTTAAAGACAGTGTGTCAATGTTTTATTAATACTGTTCCTAGAAATCAAAGTTCGCTTTTCAGGAAGATTCTCACGATACAATGGCAATCACGTCTCAAACCTGAATTAGGCGTCCACGATGGCCTTGCCTCATGGTGACTCTGAACACCTGCAAACACTTACAATCCCTCAAGGTCGGGTACCAGAGAGTCAGACTTTGTTGTCGACAGCAAGCGATGATGAAGACAATACATACAAGGTCAATGGTCGAGGCCATGACCGGCACCTGCAGGAAGATGAGTCTGGCGAAGATGAAGAGGATCAACAGGGCGGGGAGGCCAGTGTGGAGGAGGAGGAGATCGAAGGGGAGGAGGAGGACGGCGACGACGACGATGATGATGAGGAGCCGGCTTTGAAATACGAGCGAATTACTGGAGCTGTTCCAGAACTTCTAAAGAAGGACTCTGCTTCAGCATTAGCAGTATCTCACAAATTTATGGTGTGTCTGAGTTGATGATGTTGAAAGCTTCTTGTTTTTATTTGGTTGAACGATGCAGGTGCTAGGAACTCACGCCGGCATAATCCACCTACTAGACTCCACCGGAGAACGTATCAAGTCGTACAAACCGCATTATGCATCCATCGTCGATATATCATTGGATACAAATGCGGAGTTTGTAGCAACAGCTTCTTTAGATGGTTGGCACATTATTTCAACTTCACGAACATGCACCAATGACGTAGAACTTCCTAGGACAAGTTGTCGTACATTCTATAAACACGGCAGAATCATACACATTCAACTTGAAGCGTCCAATGCGCACCGTCGCTCTTGAACCAAATTTTGGCCGACGGAATACCCGTGCTTTAGTTTATGGTGGTTTGGCTGGGAATTTAACGCTTCAGGAAAAGGGTTGGTTGGGACATAAAGAAACCCTGCTTCACTCCGGTGAGGGTCCTATTTGGCAGGTGCGATGGAGAGGGAGACTAATTGCTTGGGCAAACGATGCGGTAAGAAGTCATACTTTGATGCTATCCACAATATCCGAAGACCGTTCGTTTCAGGGGGTCAAAATATACGATCACACATCCCAAAGCCGGATTACATTTATTGATAAGCCACAAGATAGCCCAAGAGCAGACCTCTTCAAATGTACCTTGCACTGGCAAGATGACTCCACTCTTCTCATTGCATGGGCTGATTTAATCAAAGTCGCTCGTATCCGTGAGAGACTGCGGACAACTGTTTCTTCAGCTACTGCAAACCTTCCTCCTTTCATAGTCGAAGTTACTGCAGCATTTCAATTGGACTGTATGATCGCTGGCATAGTACCTCATCCAACACCCAGTCCGAATATCTCTTCTGAAATGTTGGCATCTACCAACGGCTTGTCCAACGTCAAATCCTCAGAAAAACGCGCAACGCTTCTCACGTCTTTCCTTGTAGTCGCTTATAGCCCTCCAGAAACCTTCACAGACGAAATGACTGAAGACAGGGCGCGACAAGCGCGTAAGCTAGCAGATCGTCCTGAACTACGTATTGTATCCCGTGCGGGTGAGGAACTCGCAGCGGACGCAATCACCGTTACGGATTTCCAGAAATGGGGATGTAATGATTATGTCCTTGTTGAAGGTGTCAGCAGTGACGATCCTGTACATACTGATTTGGAAACAAGGACTTATGTGGTACTCAGCCCAAAGGATCTAGTGAGGGTTATGCCGAGAGATAGGAGGGACCACGTGGCTTGGCTGTTGGAGAGGCAGCGATATGAGGAGGCGTTGGAAGAGGTGGAGAAGATCGAGGCAGATGGACTTTTGAAGAAGACAAAAGCCACAGGCGAGAGTGAGAAGAATACTTTCAGTGCTGTTGAAATTGGACAGGAGTATATCCGTTATCTTGTCAATGAAGGTGAACATCTGGTTGAAGTGGATCTTGAACAAATCTTACGACAATTCACTCCCAGGCGAATTCCCGAAAGCTGCTCGACTGACACCGAAAGTATGTGGGCATGATTCCAAAAGGTGGGAAGATTGGATATTTGCGTTTGCGGACAAGCGACAATTACAGGTAACTAACTATGCTCTTGTATATGATTATCCACCAACTTATTGATCTCAGGCAATCATTCCTTATGTCCCAACGGACTCCCCGAGACTGGATCATCTCGTATATGAGATGATGCTTGCGCATTTCTTGGCTCATGACAAACAGGTGCTCGAGTTCGACTTCCCTAAATCAACCTTTGCTAAATTCTGATCAGACTTTGCGTCGAACAATCGACGAGTGGCCAAGAGAAATTTATGATATTAGCGCTGTCATCATTGCAATTCGCTCAGAGCTCGACAAAGCTACGTCTGAACCCAAGTTAATGGCCTCATCCTCGAACACGGTGATCCTGATGGAATGTCTGGCCGATCTGTTAGTTGTACTTTTCTCTTTATTCTCCAACCCTTACTGACATGAAAGATAATAGATATGCAGCAAATAGACAACCAGGCAAAGCTCTACATTTCTACCTTCGACTCCGAAGACCAAACGTATTTGAATTGATTAAGGAACATAACCTCTTCACGGACGTCCAGGACCAAGTGTTATTGCTCGTCGAGTTTGATCATGAGTTAATGGAGAAACGGAAAACGACAGGACAGGATACAGGACAGAGTGAGACAATTGCTTTGTTGGTAAATAACACACATTCAATACCTGTGAGTCATTGCCTCTTATCAATGTTACTGATAGCTGATGTGATTTGGGAGTGCTAGGTCATCCGTGTTGTACAACAATTACAGAATAGGCCATATTATCTGTTTTTGTATCTTGACGCATTGATAGAGAAGGATGCTCATTTAGCCTCCGAATTCGCAGACCTGCAAGTGAGTGTACCGATCTCACACTCTTCGGGACGCTCAGGATAGTGGGTCCAGGTTAAACTATATGCGGAGTTCGCTACGTCGAGATTGATTGATTTCTTGCGCGCAAGCAATGACTATAATCTTGAAATAGTGGGTGAACAAGAGTGTTTTGAAAGAGGGCTAACTGATTGATGTATCTCCGACAGGCGTATAGAGTGTGTAATGAATGCAACCTTGTACCAGAGATGGTCTTCCTACTCGGCCGGATGGGCAATAACAAGAAGGCTCTCCACCTCATCATCGAGCGACTGGGTGACGTGCAACGAGTAAGCCACTATCATTAGATGCACAAGATCAATCCCCGTTAACATTCTCTTAGGCCATCGAATTTGCCAAGGAACAAGCCGATGACGATCTCTGGGAAGATCTACTCAAATACTCCGAAACGCGACCTACTTTCATTAGAGGACTCTTGGAGAATGTAGGAGTTGAGATATCGCCCATTCGGCTTCTACGGAGGATCAAAAACGGATTAGAAATTCCAGGGCTGAAAGAAGCGTTGATCAAGATCTTGCAAGACTTCCACTTGCAAATTTCCTTGTTGGAGGGCTGTGGTGCGATTTTGGCCGGTGACTGCACCGATTTGACAGGAAGGTTGCAGAAAGGACAAGGCAGTGGATTCCTTTTGACTGGTATGTATCCTCCCTTGTTCTGGGTTTGTGTGCTGAACTGCCCTATAGCGAAAACTGAGTGCCCTATATGTAACAGGCCGATGCAGGGTAACTTGCGGGGGCTGGTAATATTGTTCCTGTGTCGACATGTTGTGCATCTCTCGTGTGTTCGCGGCAGGGATATAGGTGAAGGAGAGAGTAGCAGTCTCATGAGGAGCTTGGAATCGTATTTGGGCGAGAGTGGGTTTACGAGTGGCGGAAGGACGGGAATCAGTGGGAGTGTTGCTTTGTAAGGATTGACTATTTCTATCTGACGTGATACCAACTAACTGACCCTTGTGAAGGGAGTCGGTGATCCGTTCGAAGCTTGGGAGAGGGTGCCCGGTATGCCATAAAGCCGTCGAGGGACAGAGGACATAAGGTGGAGGTTCTTATTTCGGGACTTTGCGTTTCTGTTGTCTTCCATTCTCGGCTTACCTTTCGTTTCCCTTTAGTATATGTACATCACTGCCATCATTATATACCCGCTCAACACTTGACACGAGTGAATGCTCTAATTGCTCGACAGGTCTAGCAAATTGATTCCGCCTCTTCTTCCCTCTAAAGTGGCCGAACTCAACAGAAACGAGGCAGGGCCATTTCTTCGTGATGGCTCTGGTGCATGAAGGTCCCCTTATTTCACACCACGCTCTGGACTTTGATCGAAGAGTGAGCACAGATGGTTACCACTGTTCTGATCCTTACTCATGTAATGATCAATGATCCCACAACCACAAGATATTGCGATTGATGGGCGAAATAGGCGTCATCTGACCTACATGCTCTCGAGACGTCAGGCATTGTGTTGCCTTGGTTGTCGTCTTCTCCACCATGCCAGATGTCCATTCAACCCCTCGACTTCATTCTATCTGTTCTGCAGAATTGTGCCGCTATTAGCTCCGTGATGAGCGAGACTTTCTATATCTGATTGATCACCCGAAAACATTTTCCATGGAAGCATTCACTATATTCCATTCAATCTGTCAGGCCGGGACTCTTTATTGATGATCTGGTTCTCGAGGTCATGTCCTTCCCTTAATTATATATCGCGACCCTGAATCTGTGTTTGTACAACAACTGATCTCTACCATGAGATGCAACAGGACGTGACCACCGTATTCCTTCAATTTAAATATGACATCTACCGAACTCGTCAACAGCCTAGTTCTGGGAAAATCCGAGCTCCTCGTGGTCGGAATCTGTTCAGTCCATGACTTTCAATGCCCTCGAATATTATCAAAAGATTGTTACGAATGAAACAGGCAGTTCCATCTTAACTCGATGTCATAAGATTCAATAGACGATTTAATTTATATCCTTCAATCCCATGGATGTCCGAAAGGGCGACTGTCCTGATGGAACCAATTCCTCGAATTGCAAAGCTGAACTTGTTCGCACAGCAAGGATCGATATTGACCAAGTGAACGGAGACCTTACTGTTTGCTGAAAGCGCTAGGATCTTTTTAGGTCTGGATAACAACAATGCTGAATGAGAGTTATCGGAGTAAGTGAAGTGTAAGTGAAGTAATGCTCACACTGACAGAACAAGTAAATCACTCCATGCACTCGTCCATCGCTAAACGACAAGTATGTAGTAAATCTAGTCGACGAGAAGAATATGAGTCGAATCATGAGAAAGATTCAAACCATCGAAAGGATAAGTCTCTCTCTCCAAGCTTCAGGAATGCATTTGATTCCCATGTTTCCTATTATATATATATTCTGACGGCACTCTGACAGAGTCTCTCAGTCAGTCACGTTCCATACCTTGGAGTCCTATGTACTAGTACTAGTACTACGAGACTTGTACTTGAGGTGAATAGACATACATTTTGAAATCAACTGAGCTTCACTCCCATCCAACACTATCATGCACATCCAGAGCCATGTCTCTTGTTGATTACCATGTCTCTTGTTGATTACCATGTCAATCCAGTGAGTGATAATACCCCACCCTGGCAGGTACGAGGGGTCAGCACCTGATGTTGTGCCCTACATGACCGTTAGACCCCCTGGTGTGGCCTGCTAGTGGTCTCATCGTTGTCCGAAACCATGAAAGGATTAGAAGACGATTGACGGTGACATGAGGTGATTCGCAGTTTGATTGTCAATGCCCAT
>Ga0157357_1000706_pt1 | contig 14171 bp, 7 predicted proteins | sample AttcapACBM1_FD_111485 | JGI IMG/M metagenome (GOLD analysis project Ga0157357, IMG submission 111485) | Fungus gardens microbial communities from leaf cutter ant in Botucatu, State of Sao Paulo, Brazil - Atta capiguara ACBM1 | ecosystem: Host-associated > Fungi > Mycelium > Unclassified ... | reverse complement strand
TTTCTTTCTTCTCATACTATTTCTATTCAGCATTTTATTTTTGCTTTGATATCTACTACTAGTTAAGTCTTCTTGACTACCCATACCTCATATTATACCTTCACTGCCTCTTCAAGGTGAACCAATAGTACTTACTTCTTATTATATCAGTGTTCTAGTTCTTATTTTTGTCTTGCCAAAGCTTTGGCTTCTAAATTCAAAATAAATGGGACTTAGCAGAGGATTTTCAAGAAAACATAGTAGTAAGAAAAAAAGAAGCAATTTTTTTCTTTTATATTGTTATAAAATAATCATGTATTTCCTAGGTTAACTTCAAAGGCTCAGTTCCAAGAGAGAAATATTGTTATATGTCAAAGTCTAATCCTACAAATAATCCATCTTCCATAATAGTATTATTTTTCTTCAAACTCTATGAGTACTTGGTCTTCCATAGCAGAAATTACTTTTATTCTAAATTTTACACTTAGTTAGTATTTCTCTATAGATTAATTCAATCAAACATCAATTTAATCAAACATTTGCCCAGCTTAGAGCCAGGCTTAGACACTAACTTTACTCAATATGGATAATTGCTAAACTATGTAGTAATAGCACCACTTGAGTTTTCAAGTGTTTTAAATACTTTCCCTTGTATTGAATAACTGGTAGATACTCTATAATCTCCAGTCTAATAATTAACAATAGTCTTTATCACAACTAACACTCAATTCTAGTGTTAAGTTGACACACTTCTTTTTATCAAAACTCCCCCTTTTAAACTTCATTTGAACTTCCAAAGTTGTGACTAAGTAATATGTAGACAGCACAACATATAAGTTGAAGCTAAGATCATTTTAGAAAGCCTACAACCCTGTATAGTTTAATGAATTTCTATACTTATTAAACTTTGCTAGCTTCATAGACTTTTGCTCTCAAGAGTGAACTATGCCTGACAACTGCTATCAACTCCTTAAACCTGAAATCTGGTTATATATGCTATAACTTAGGCCTAGGTGCTAAGGTAAAAGCATACTCATGTATTGAATAATACTTGATGAAGTTTTTCCTACAGAATAGTCTACTTTATATATCTCTGGAAGTTAATGTGCATATCTAATCTACTTAAACTATTACTAAGTTCTTTTAGTAGTTTCTATAATATTTTACCAAGTTATATAACTATGTAACTGTAATACATGTCATGCTTTCATTATGCTTTGTAACATTTGTGATTATTACATGTGACATCATATGACATCTCTTTGCTAAGTCTAAAGAAGAAAAAAGAAAAATTAGAGAAGAAAGAATAAAAAAATAAAAAATGACTGAGAATTTCTGACAATACAAAGTTTGTAGTGATTAACTGTAGTAGTCAATTGTGAGATGGTAGCTTTTGCCCAGTCTTTCTTTTCAGAATGAATGAGTATCTAAAAGGGGATGTTAGAAACATCATATGCTCATTACTTAGAATAGCTGTATTTATTAAACAACAAAACTCAAAGACAAGATAGCAAAGGATATCTCTTAAATTGCTGAATCTGGTTTTGTGGCATAGGAATCCTTATCTGCCATTTACAAAGCTGGTTAAAACAGATTGGCTGCAAACAAGAATAATAAATCATTCAGACAGTATGTTTCAGCATAATTCAATAAGATACCTAGCAAAATCACACTCCCTAACAAATCAGTGAAAGATAAACAAGCTGATATATCTAGAATTTTTCTACCTATTCCTTTAAGGCCCAGCAAAAACATTTTAGCTAAGTTAAAATTTTTCAAAAAAAATTTAATATCAACTTTAAACTCTCAAGCAAACAAACAAACCCTTGTATGCTCAAGCATCCAAGAGTGATGTCAAGATATAGTTAAAATCAAGGACATTTTTCTAAAGCTCTCTACTAACAAAGTTTCTGAAATTTACAAAGTCATTAACAAAAAGGTAAACCTAGGCTTAATATAACTACTAAAGGTCTCTCAAAGAAACATATTATCATTCCTATGGGATCAAACAGCACTGAAAAGGTAATGACAAAAGTGAATATCTATGTTTCCAACATCAATAGGCTCTTGAAAAGAGTGAAGTCTGAAATCTCAGTAGATTTTATTCAATCCAACAAGGTAGCTGCTACTTCTGATTTGAATATTGTCAAAAAATACATGAAGGATTTAAACAGCATCAACTTCAATGACATCATGAGCTCTAGGCTTCCCTAGTTGAAATCTTACTTGAAAATTCTGGGTATTCTATATTTTGTTGAAGAAACTAATCTTCCCATCTCTTCTAATATCATTAAAAGTGTCATGAAATCAACTTATGTTTTCAATGATATAGTATCAGTATCTCAATCTCATGTCATTAAAGTCTTCCCAAAATCTAATATAGTAGTTATTTGGGTTGACATAGAATTTCTAAAATAGATCAAATGCAAAAATACTTATCAACAGATGCTTCAATATCAGAAGTCACATTGCCATGATTTGAGGCATAAACATAAATTCTAGAGTTCTATAGTGTAAAAATTGCTGGAAATGGAGGCACATAATATTTACTTGTTGTACATATGAGTCCAAATGTCCAAAATGTAACAGACTACACAAACTATAACACCCCAGAGATATAGTATAGTACTGTAAAACTAATTTTAAAACTAACTCTTCTAAACTCAAAACTCTAAAAGAAGAATCATGTAATCATACATTCAAATGCATCAATTGCAAAGATAACTATCAAGTGGATAACTACATCTGTTCTTTCTGGAAGTATAGGTTTAATTGAGACTGGTATAACAAGAAGTCACAGAAGCTCCAAGAAATCAAGGCCAATTTGGTTTGCTCAAGTATGGGCAAGATAAAACAATAATTTTAAAGAAACTAAAAATCTTCTTACAAAATGTTTGCAAGAAATGTCTTCTTACTAATCTTATCCTAGAAAACAACAAAAACTTTGACATCATATTTATTGAAGAACTTTCTTGATTGGTCATCAGAACCATTTCTAGTTTGACATCTGAAGAAGGTGAAGAAGTCATTAGTACTTCTAACCACCCATCATAGATCATATTTGTGAGACATGATGGTAATGATAATAACTATCCAAGATTCCTCATATATATCAACTTAAGGCTCATTCATTCACACTTCTTGCTCAGGAAAGATCTTATAAACTATAGAGATATTAACCTTATTTTTTTTTTCAAATATAGCATCATTTGTTTCATTATTAATGTTTATTCAGATGATCAACAAACTGCCTTGAAATATCTGAAGGATATAGAGATAAACTTAAACAATGTTCTCATCATAACAAGGGATTTTAATATTAGAGATAACTAGGACTTGTCATATTCTCACCATTCTGTATATGCTAACATCCTCAGGGAAGTCACTGACTCATTCAATCTAGAACTGTCAATGCCTATTGCACAAGTTCCAACAAGATATGCAAACAATTCCAATAACTCCAACTCTATGATTAACTTAATGTTTCTTTAGAATAATACAGGAGAATTTAACACACATACTATTTTACCAAACTTATGAAGTTTATCTGATCACACTTCCTTAATAGTCAATATCATCATCAGAGAAGAATTTATACAAGACAAGAGAAGAATAATTGTCAAAAATAGTGAAGAAGAAGTTAGATTTGTTGAGGAACTGATAAGTAAAGTCAGATGTATTGATATGACTAGTATTTCAGACTACAAAACATTAGAAAGAACAACTCAGAAATTCATGGCTATTACAGAAGAACCTTGGATCAAATATTTAAAACATGTTAATATTACTAAATACTCAAATACATGGTGAAATAAAGACTGTAGCAGAAACTTGTCTACATACCAAGCCTCTAGATCAAGATCAGACTGGAGTAATTTTAAAAAGACAGTTAAAAGAAACAAAAGAATATTTTTTGATGAAAAAATTCAAGAAATCACATCAAAAAACAAGAGACTATAAGATCTCATGAACTGAGTAAAGAAATACAAGTTACTAGAGATAAAAGCCATCAAGTTCAATGAATATCTATATAATGAATTAGAAGATCTTTGACAAGCTCTCTATCAAACTTTCAATTGCTTGAGGAAATCTGAATAGCCACCCTTTTCTAAGTATTACTGATACTATAAAAAATACAGTAGTTTGTTTACTTCAGGACCCAACCACATTTCATGGAATCATCTCAAGATTTTGGTAACTAACTTCAAATATGTCACCAATTTCATCAATATTGCTAATTTGTACATTAACCTCAGTCATTGGCCAATGTATTTCAAGAAATGTACTTTAATTATTATTTCTAAACTAAACAACCTAGTATATGACTCTTTTAAAATGTTTCATTCTATTGTTCTCCTAAACATCTTAGGAAAACTCATTAAAAAAGCTATTAGTGAAAGACTTCAAATCCACTCCATCACTTCAAATTTTGTTCACTTAAATCAATTAGAAGATATTAAACAATACTCCACTCTAAATGCTGGTTTATACCTAACCCACCTAATACAAGCAGGGTGGATTAAAGATTTACATACAAGCATGCTAGCTTTTAACATAGTACAATTCTTTCCATCTCTCAATCACTAGCTTCTCCTAATGATATTAGACAAAGCAGGCTTTGATTTAAGAATTTTCTCATTCTTTTCCAGTTAATACATTTGGAACAATTTTTTCTCTTCTTTTTTCAGAGCAGATATAGATATAAGTCATGGATCAGCCCTCTTCTCTATTTTCTCTACACTTTATATCACTCTAATATTTCATATTTTTGAAAAAAAAACTAGTAGTTTTTTATCTCTTATTCTATTTCTACTCTTTTCTTCATTGATGATAGTCTTTCTATTTCTCAGAGAAAAAGCTATGAAAAATCAAACACCAATTTATTTTATAGTTTAGTATTATTTCTTCTCTTTTCAAACAATTGAGTCTTATAGTTAAACATAAAAAATGGAGATTTTTCATTTTTCTAAGATAATAAAGAACTTTAATTTCCCTTTTCTGGATCTTAGATTGCTAAAAGGATGAGTTCTGTGACCAAAAAATAATTGGAGATACTAAGGCTTTGTTTTCAACAGAAAACTATCTTTCTGTCAATATATTTACTTTTATACTAATAAAGCATTGTCCACCATCAAGAGCATAAAGATGTTGGGGAATTCTACTAGAGATTTGTCACCCATTCACAAACAACTCTTATACAGAATATGCATTATATCAATTGAACTATATAGCTTTCAGCTGTAGTATTATAAGAGGGCATTACTTGTTCAACTCTTAATGGAACTATAGAAAATATAATGAAGAGTAGCATTATAGATTATAAATACTTTTTGAACTTGACCAACTTAGAGAGTTGAGATCATAGCAGATCTTATTCTTATTTATTTCTATCTCAACAAAATCAGTAGGAGACATTATTTAAGAGTAGTGTTTTTATCTCAATAATATGCCATAAACTTTCTTCTTAATGAATATTATTCAAAAAAAGCCAAGCCTCATTGCCTATTATTAGCCTATCTTACTCAAAAACAACACTTAAAGAGTTATCTTCAGATTTTTGTTTAGTTAATATATTTCTTGATTTTTTCACTTTCATATAATAAACTGTAAAGATATAGAAACCAAATCCACTCATTTAAAGAAACTCAATAAAATCTTCAACAATGTCATATACTAAGTCCACCTGTCTAGAACAATATATCCTCATAGTACACTTCTTGTCAACAGCTAAATCCAAATAAAGCCTGCCTTCCACAGCAGCTATCTTACTCACAAAATACCTAATAATGGTAATACAATTATTCAGATATTCTGTCTTCTATAACAGAGATACTCCTATTTGACTCAGTCTTCTATGGTGGAGTCACTCTTATCAGTGTCTTAACACTAAAACCTCCGCTTGGGGTAATAAGGATTATACTACTGAAATTCTGAGTATTTTCTATAGTAGAAACTTAGATATAAGACTAGTAGTTACACTATAATTTACTAGTCTAATAATCAACAAAGATAAACTTTTATTGAACTTGATCCCTGGTGTTCAACAGCAACATACCAAATCAGCACTCACTTCTATCTTGGATCTCTTCCTATTATCTGAAGTTGCAACCATGCAGCAGATAGACAGTATAGTACATAAGCTGAAGCCAAAGTTGTTCCACAAGTCTGCATATCTCCAAGTCTATCTCACAGACTTTCACTCCTGGTATGAACTATGCCTGACAAATAATTCTATTTCAAATTTAAATATTATATTAGTTATTCCTGATACTAGTATCAAAAACAATATTATAACTTTAATTTCCCATATACACAATGGTTGGAATATTATTGCCAAAACAATTCATTATGTAATGCATGTTACCTCTATTTCTACTAAAGTGAAACTTTTCTTGATTAAAAATCAATTTAGCTATTCAAGTTCCAAATGTTAGACAAACCATCATCATCACAGATGCTATTTTAGCTACAAGATATATTTTTGATTCGTCCAATCATTCTTTTCAACTGTATTCTATTACAGTATCTCAAAATCTTAGAGTCTTTTTAATAAGAACTTTAACAACACAATTTTGTTTTGAGATTGCCCTAGCAACAATAAATAGCCTTCTTATTTAGTAGTTGATAAAGAGACTAAATAAATCAAGACAGACCCTATATTTCTATATAAATCTTCATGTGATTTTAGCAAAAAAGAAGAATATGACACAATTTTAAAGAATTAGCAAATAACTTTTCAAGTGTTAGATTATAAGGGGAAGAATTTTTTAAACTTAAATGATGACAACAATTTACCTACCAGACCTACTTACTTGAAGAATAGTGTATAGCTTAAATTCATTAAATACTCTAATTCTTTATATGTATGAGCTATCAGAGCTATTACAAATTATACTTCTATAAGTGAATATTGTCTCAGATTTTTCCCTAAGGAATCCTTTGCTTATCCATGCAGAGACTATTCAATTGAATTATGAAATCATATTTTATATGACTATAGAAGGTATATGAAATACTGGAATTTCAATAGGAAGTTTTGTTATAATTCAATAGTCTTAGAGTTGATCAAAGAAAGAAACCTTGTATTGGGTTAACACAAGAGAACTCAATAGAGAGTTCTATACAGGATTGTCTATCTTATATATACTAAAACTTAATAGTCTGTGCTCTACTACTTTAGCTTACTCTAAATGACCATGTATTTTTCTTAAGGTCAACATATGTTGTATATGTCATATGACATCATTCTTTCTAAATCCTTCTACAATGCTCTATGTATCATGTGACAGTGACCTGTAATGTTATACTAACCTCTAACTTAAAAATAAAGAAAAAAGTAAAATTAAAAGTAAAATAAAATAGAAAACAAAAATAGAGTCCACCATCTTCAATTCTAACAAGTTTTTGAAGAACATTGTTGCTTTTTTCAAGATTGATCTTGAAGTTTTTTTCTTCTATGAAGGCATTACTTAATAGTAGCTTTACTATTATTAATATTATCTAAAAATTCATTGCCTATATTTTCTTTTTTCTTTTCAGTTTTTCTTTTCTTTTCTTTTGTTATGTAAGTAGCTATATTATAGGTACCATAGTCTACCACCACATCCTATGTAATAAATTATTGATTTAAAAAAATAAAAATAAAAAGTATAATACTTGTTAAAATAGCTAAGTAAAGTCTGTAAAGTTGTTATATACTAAGTCCAACCTTATAAATAACCTATTTTCTACAGTGGTATTATTACTCTACAATACTTTGCATATAACCTATCTTTCACAATAATGTTATCTCTTTACAACACTTCTGCTTATAACTCATCTTCTATAATAGTGTTATCTCTCTATTCAAATCTTATGAGTACTTAATCTTCTATGGCAAAGTTTACTTTTTTTTAACTTAAACCTTTGTCAGTGTCTCATCACTTAAACATCTACTTAACATTGTCACTGACATTACTCATTTTATAACTTGGATCTCAGAGATAAAATGAAAGTATACTTTTGTATTGAGTAATATAAGAGAACTTGATAGAGTTTTAAGTATAAGCTAGTTCATCTTATATACTACAGACTATAGTCTGTGTGTACACTACAACTAACCTACTCTAAAGTCTATATATTTTTCATAAGAATATATTATTATTATATTATATAATATTATCTATTCTAAAACTTTTTATAACCTTCTCTTTGTTATATAATCATGTGATATATGACTATTACATATATGATCACTATGTGATAGTTGTCATGCTTTGTGACTTAAATAACCATTATATGTGATATCATATCACACTCTTTGTCTAAGTCCAAAATAAAGAAAAATAAAAGCAAAAACTAAAAATAAAATAAATGGAAAATAGAAAATAAAATAAAATCATGTCCATCATTTACATCTCTGACAAATCAAGACCATATTTTAAAGTAATAGTACTATCTAAGTACTTTTTAATTATTTAAAAACTGGTAAATATACTATAATCTTTAGTCTAATAATCAATTATTATTAATACTAAGCTCTAGCATTATAGTGACATATTTATTCTATCAGTACTCAATCTCTTTGTTATATTCTAATCTGACTATATTTGTCTCAACCTATAAATAATATCTACTAATATATTTATACTCCCAATTCTCTTTCAGTATAGATTAACATACTCTATTCTACCTTAGACATCTTCACTAGACTTTCTGACAAACTCCATAAATTTCCATCTTATTATATTATAACTTAAGACTTAGAGTTTAGTTAAAAGAAAAATCTTATATAAAGTTTATACAAGAGAACTTAATGAAGTTCTTGATACAAACTAATCTATCTTATATATCACAGACTATAGTCTGTACACACACTATAACTCTAAAGTTTATATAATTTCTATAAAGCTAATATATTATTACTATACTATATAATATTATATGATATTATACTAAATTCTAACCCTAAGTTTTTAATAAGAAGATAAATAGAAATGAAAATGAAAATAAGAAAGAAATAAAATAAAAACAAAGTCTACTATCTTCAACTCTAATATATTAGAGCAACTGAGCAAAATTTGTAGAGTTATATAAAGTTTACAATCTTTAAGGAAATCTAAGTTATATTGGAACAAAAATACTTCTACTATTTATTACAAGATATACTTGAATCTGAAACATAGTAAAAGAAACTAAAACAATAATATTAAGAGTATGGCTATAGTATGTTCACTTTATAATAATGGTATAGTGAACTCATAGATAATTAGAGTAGGACTTGTAATAGTAGTATATAGTATATAAATACATCAGGAACTTCTTATTGAGTTCTCTTGTATTCCCATAAAACTCTTAATATAAGACTACTTAGTGTACTATTGACTATCTTGGTTAGTAGTTGTTACAACACAATCCAGAAAAATAATACTAAGATAATATTAGAATAATGGTGTGCAAATAATTAGGAACCTAAGTCAAAATATTTAAAACATTATCTGAAAAGATAAGATATAGTTGAAGTAATAGAAAATAGTAAATTGGTAGTTTAGAAAGTTTTCTGAAAGCACAGAATATGACCATAGAGTTTGGGTTTTATAGTAGTGAACTCTATAAGACTGACAGTAGAGTTTAGAAATGTGAAATGATAGTAAAGTTTATAGTGAGGGCTATAAAGTTCAGAAAAGTAGTAATAGCTATAGAAAAGCCTACAGAGCTTGCAGTTGAGAGAACTTGCTTAGCTAAGCATAGTAAAAAGTTAAATTCTCTTATACATTCTAATATTTGAGAACTATCCAGACCTAAAGTAACTCACTTACAGTCTTTATTTCCTAAATAGCTATCTTAAGTAGAGTACTTTATATATAAGCTAGTAGTTATACTGTAAACTTTTATCTTGAAAATTGACCAAAACTAACACTATCTTCCAATGTTGGCAATAATACATTTTACTATCTTCTAATAAACTTAACTTCTATAAGATTCTAAGTAAAACTTTTAAAATATGTAACAAGTATAACTAGAAGATCATTCAGTATCTATGTTTTGTATTCTAGATAACTTTACTTGCTCATCTATCTTTGAAGAACTCACTACAGATTTCAGATAACAAGTCTAATACTATAAAAGTTAATCTGTATATATCTAATCTACTCTGAAGACTAAGTCCTTCTAATAGGTTTTATAATATTTTACTAACTCACATAACTATGTGACTGTGGCTGTGACACTTGTGACCATTACATGTGACATTACATCATACTTCTTAACTAAGTTTAAAGAAAAAATTAAAGAAATTAAACTATAAAAGAAAAGAAAAATTGGAATAAAATTATAAAAGTAGAAGATATTTAAGTCTATTCTGGGGATTTCTAACACTATCATAAATACTACCTGAGTACATTTTAATCTAGTGGAATAATATTAATATAACTAAAGAATAATTATATCCAGATAGTTGAAAACTTTGATAGAAGTATCTAGAAGGTTAGCCAAGAAAAAAAAAAGTTTATAGCAGCAACATATAGAATAGGGTAGTATTGGAATGCTAGGCAATACTTGACAAAGTTTAATAGTAGAAAGTAGTGATATTAGCTTAATAAACTCTGCAAAGTTTAGTAGAGTTTAGATATTACTAATTAATAGAAGGTAAAGACTCTACAGGGTTTAGTATAGGTATTTATAATGTTTGTATACTAAAATTTTATATGAAGGCTGGTTCTCCTATAGTGTTATAGTATAAGAGTCTTATAAGAATTATAAGAGGACTTAAGAAGGAGTTTCTAACGGATTTCTATATTATATATCATAGTCATAAACCCTAATATTCTTCTAGTATCTTCTATAACCTTCTATCACATATGATTTTAATTACATACATAAGTTATATGACTGGTGATATTATATTATATAACTATATTACATACTCTGTAATAACATGATCTTATTGTTCAAAAACAAAGAAAAAAAGAAAATCAAATTTAAAAAAATAGATAAAAATCAAAATAACATTTGTCTTTTTAGATAATATTCTGGATACTTCAAACCTATCATTGCCAAGTTCTTTTTAAGTTGATGTGAACCTTTTCTAACACTTATAATTATTGAAAGTAAATCCAAATACAAATATTCCAGATTATTGACTCAGATATTAATTGAAGATAAGCTTACAAACTTCTCTACAAGACTATTTAGCTCAGTTATGAGGATATGAAAGATGAATCTGAGTAGTCATCTACCACTGAGCTTTTCCATATTCCAGAATTGATATTTAACTTTATATTGTATATTCTACCAAGTTTAGATGTTAGATAAGGAACATGCCCAGAAGAAGCCATTTATAGAAAAATTACATGAAATATTAGAAGAGTATAGAGACATTATCTAATATATGTGAATATAAATCTGGTATGATCTTGGCAAATATGCTACATTTCTGTATGTTATAATAGTTATATTTAGAAAGAGAATTACAACAGAAAGCAGATTATAGAGAAAGTCAAACTTTTAAGTATGGGTACTCAGAATAGTATACTACACTAGTTAATTTTCAAGCTAAAGAACTACAGAGTAAAGAGATACATGACTTTGGTCACATGACACATCATATAACATAATGTAATAGGCTTAGAATATAGCAGAAAGGACTAGAAGGATGATGTTAAGATACATATCTATGGTATGTTCATCTCATAGTATACATATGGTATACTTATAGCTGATATAGACCATATACTTGTAGTATGTATAAAGTAGAAATACATCAAGAACTTCTTGTTGAATTCTCTTTGTAATCCTTATGAGACTCTTTGCAATATAAGACTACTTAAGTGCTTTATTGACCATTTTAGTTAGTGGTTGCTATAATAACTGGAAGTAGTATATAGACCAAAAGAAAGATATCTACTTCTATAGATGTTTTGGGCAGAGTAAAGCTTAGGTAAGCATTATCCATGATGGATTTGGATGGATCAGATATGTTTGGATGGGTATATTATTATAGTATTATTAAACTCTGATATTTTATTTTAATTTTCTTTTATTTTTATCTATTTTCTTTGATTTGATTTCTTTTTTTCTTTTTCTTTTATTTTTTGGATAATGAAGAGGTATATGACCATGGTCACATGATGTCATAAGCCTAGAATCTGAAAGAAGAGCTGTGTTATAACTTAAAGACCTTAGAGTAGATCAGTAAATAAAACCTTATATTGGATTAACACAAGAGAACTTAATAGAGAACTCTGTACAGGATTGTCTACCTTATATACTAAAACTCCATGGTCTGTGCTAATTACTTCTAGTCTACCCTAAACAGCCATGTGTTTATCTTAAAATCAACATATGTTAAATATGTTGTATGATATCATCCTTCCAGAACCTTCTACACTTTTCTATGTGACATGTGACTGTGACATGTGACTGATGTGTAACATTGTGATGGTGATGTTACATTAACCCTAATCCTAAGTCTCTAAAAATAAAAATAAAAGAAAAGGAAATAACAAATGAGAAAAGATAAAATAAAAGATAAAATAGTTAGAGTCCACTGTCTTGAACTCTGACAGGCTGGAAAAATGATATCAAGATATATATTAATAGCATGTTCACCTCATAACAGATATATAGACATTTGGATAAGATTATATATTATTAGCATGAACTATATATTACTAGTATATATAGTATAGGAATATATTGGAGATTTCTTGTTGAGTTCTCTTGTGATTCCCATAAGATACTTTGCTTATAAGTTTACTTAAGTAGTCTATTGGTTGTCTTGACTAGTGATCACTACAACATGTATAACACTAGACCACTTTTACTATTCTTATTTATCTTTATTTTAATTATTTTTTTCTCTGCTGAATTTTTTTGATAATAATGAGTAAATCATATAAGGGAATTTGTCTATGCATAAAGTTCAAGCACTCAAACTCTACTAAACTCTAGATTATCCTGATTCTGTTATAATTTTAAGCTTGGCTCAGGTTTCAACTTAGAAAAAGACTTGAGAAAGAATAAGAAGAATAGATAAGAGGAATAATCAATTGGTAAAGTGTGAAGATATAAGACTATATTTACTATTATATATACCTATAGACTATGAGAAATAAGAAGGATATTCTTGAGAAAATAATAAGTAAAAAGTGAGGAATACATGATGATACCCCTTCTTGTTAGAGTGAAATATAATAGACTTTATTTGTTCTTATTTATTTTCTCATTTTTATTTTATTTTCTATTTATTTTTCTTATTTCAGACTTAGAATTAGAGGTTAGTGTAATATTATATATAACTGTCACAAACTATCACACAATGTGACACTATGTCACATATTTGCTATATATCATAGTCATAGTCACACAATTATAAATCACATAAAAAAACATAGAAAATACCAAAATAATAATGTTATATAGTATATTTATTATATATTAATCTTATAGATAGCATATAGTCTTTAGAGTAGGTTAGATAAGGTCTCACACAAACCAACTAGCTAGCATATATAAGATAGACACTTTATACTAGAAACTCTATTGAGTTCTCTTATATTAATTCTAATACAAGGTTTCTCTTTTGATTTTGCTCTTGGTTTTAAGTCATAACACTCCTACTACATGAGATGCTAACTGATAAAACATAAAGAAAACACTTATAAAGCATGAGGCATTGATTGTAACATGTTCTCTATTAATCAGTACTTTTCTATTTTACCAAACTCTATAGTCTTTCTTAAACCAACATTACTGAATCCTATGATTAAACTTCACTTAGTACCATTCAACATTCTAATATTACCCCACTCTGATTATCACTGTTGAAATTTTCTTTCCTTTTTTGGTAAATATTTTAAATACTTTCATTAGAGTTCCTAACTATCTAGTTATTATCATTTTTTAGTTATGTCAGCACTGTTCTACCAGATTGGAATGTATTACAGTAGTATTCAGGATAATTTCTATCTTTAAGAGTTCTTATTCTGTTCTCTTAGGACTTCCTGAAGGTATATACCACTTGTACTTAGTCAATTAATATACTTAAGACTTTCTAAAGATTACAAACTCTATATAACTCTGTAGACTTTGCTAGTTATTCTAACACTATAGAGCTAAGTCCTTGAAAAAAAATACTGTTACATACTAATCTGTACATATCCATTATCTGCTATAGATAATAATTAACTGATCTTCTCACCATACAGTCTGAT
>Ga0157357_1000702_pt1 | contig 14223 bp, 17 predicted proteins | sample AttcapACBM1_FD_111485 | JGI IMG/M metagenome (GOLD analysis project Ga0157357, IMG submission 111485) | Fungus gardens microbial communities from leaf cutter ant in Botucatu, State of Sao Paulo, Brazil - Atta capiguara ACBM1 | ecosystem: Host-associated > Fungi > Mycelium > Unclassified ... | reverse complement strand
ATAATTATCAGGATATTAATTACACTCATGATTATTATAAGAACTTTCTGAACATGAGTCAAGTTCAGCAAGGATTAGATCAAGGCACAAGGAAAGTCCATGACTATTACCAAGATCCTGTCAAGAAGGACCAAGGCACTGAACTTCTTAAATAGTTGCAGGCAATGCATCGATCTGTTTCTTCAGATCCATCAATAGGGGTCCCGACTCCAGCAAACTCATGGGACACCTTGAACACCCACTCGTACACGTGTTCCTCAAAAACTCTATATTATCAAAAATCCCCTCTGTCGTCGGTCTAACAGCTAGTTCTGCCTTGGCTTTATTCGCAAACTCGTTCCACCACCTCGGATTGCCATACGATCCATGTCCGCAGCTATTGCACTGCGGACATTTGAGACCGCGCGGGGGTTTTATGAGCTCTGAAGCAGCCTTTGCCCGTGTTCGGTGGAGGTTGATCAGTTTTTGGTATGAATATGCAGAGATGTGCTTCATCTCGTCGCAGAGCGGTGTATCGAGGAGATTGATGTTTAACGTGTATTGTGACGCGATTTTAGCTTCATCTTCCAACTGTCGCCATACAGAAAATCATTAACCAGGAAACATAGGAAGAAGTATAAGGGGTAAAACGCACATCAAAGCTGCTTGCAATTCCATATACACGCAGTGGATTCTCATTGAGATATCTCGACGAAATCAACATCTGTTTCAGGGCCTCTACAACAATAATAAAGTCATATTTGAGCGCAGCGCTCAATAAACATGAAACCTCATCTAAGGAGTTGATATTTGGTCGGGGAACAGGATATATATAGCTCAAAAGCTTTGTGAACACGTCCCTAGTCTCAGGAATTGGGATACGCGGGATGTGGGCGTCGCTCGCTGAAGGGGAACATGATGAAAGTGAAGGCAGTTGAGGGAGAGAAAACATATCGTGGAAGAACGGCGAAGCGGCTGTGAGCACACACCAGTGTGCGCGAATCTCTCCAGGATATCCTCCTCCTGTCACAAGAATGACATCGGCGTCAGCAGCATCGAAGTCGTAGGAATAGTTAAACGATTTGCTCTGCATTTGCAAGTCGAATCTGGTATAACCGTGTTGCGTGGTGAGGGGTATAGGATTCGTGTTGCGTGGTGAGGGGTATAGGATTACAGAGCGTCGTTGCCGAGGGGAAAAGTGAATATTCTCTCTATGGTATAAGTATCATATCCACTGTTTGTCCTCGCAAGTTCCATCCGAACGAGCCCAAATTACACAGCAGCAGGAGATATCTACATCTCAGAACCCACGCTTGATTCGGGATGCATCCGCTTTACGAGAACAACACAATGCCTAGCCGAAGAGCACAAGCTTACTATAGGTCGGGGGCTGTATTTTGTATTGCCAATGGCTAGTAAATCCACGTATAATTCCAATAGTCCATTCATGGATCTCCATTGGTCTTCCGGCAGCCGTGAATAACATACCTCCTTGATCTCGTCGGTAGATCTCCAGCAAGGACGTTCAAAGTTCTTGCAACCATCCCTAACATCTAAAACACGTTCCCTTGGTTGAGTGTTGACGAATATGTATACAAAGATTCCTCTGTCAGGCGATGCCGTCCAGATGAGGAAAGAGCAGACCACACCACAGCTTGATATTAACAGCAATGTTAAACAGCAATCAGGAATATTCATCTGGAGAGATCGCACTCTGACTTCGTCAAAAGATTCGGGGAGTCGATATCGTAACTTGATCTAGCTGTCTCCCTAGCATTGAAATCAAAATTTCTTTATCCGGCGGCCTATTCAACCCATCTAATCTATGTTTTTGTGGCTCAAAGGTGCCTGTGGTGCATGAGAAACACAACTGTCTGCTCAGCAGGATTGTCGGATCTAAGATTGATATCAGACGACAAATCCGCTTGTTGTTCCGACACACCCGTCTGACGTCTGCCTTGGTCATACATTGCTGTCTGAACGATTCAAACTCATTTCCTTGCCGTATAGTGAACCATTAAACACGCCCAAAATAAATGCACTTTTCAGGTTGTTCGAAAAAAACGTCGCTGGGGCAGCTCTGGGTAAGGAAGTCGGAGATTCATAACACTAATTTATCCTCCTTCGGAAAATTAGACATCGGAGTCCGGTGGAGAGAGGCATCCACAATTATAAAGAGATAAATATGCGACATTGATCAATGGCCCACTTGAGTTACAGTTTGTCGAACTTCAAGAGTAAGTTTGAGCATCAAGGAAACAGAGCTTTGTGGGCGGTAAGATTGTCTGAAACTCAATGAATCCCCGACGACTTCAGTCGTGTAATTTATTTAAGTTTTCGGGGCAAATATAAAAATTTCAGGATGGGTTCGGACATCAAGGTAACAGTTCCTCATGAACGTTGAAGTACCTGTACTCAAACCTCAGATAAATTTCTGTTCTCGATGAGCAGAACAAAGTACTTGCCTTTCAACACTCCCAAGTTCTCTACATGTTCCTTCATTATTCACGCCCCAAGTCACTACCCAACATCCGAGAGGATTACCATCCTTATCCCTTGTCTCTGCGATAGTTTCTTCCTGTCCAGATGCAATGTGTCGTTCACCTTCCTCCTTTGCCAGAACTACTTTTTGTGCAAGTTCCCACTTGGCAAAACCACGCCTCGTCTCAACCAAAAAACTCGGGTCATATACCTGGAAAAGATGACACAGGATAAATCAGTACTACTCAAAAAATGCAAAACGATAGGCATAATAACTATTGATTGGTTAACACCGAACGCCGCTCACCGTTGTGACCCTCGGTTTCATCGTCAACGACATAGTAGTCATCTCCATACCCTCTGCGCCGCCATTCTCCTCCGGTCTAATATACCTCAACTCTGTCACATATGGCTTACCGACCCACGCAACCATAACCGTACTCGTCATCGAAGTCGTAATAGCAATCGAAGCCAATGCCAGTCGCGCCGTCGGTGGCAAATTCGATTCTATCACAAAGATAAATGGCGCAAGTGTAGTTGACAACGCAAGAGATGAGAGTGAAAAGATCTTGAGTCTACGAAATGTAGATCCGAGAGGGCCAAGGTAGAGTTTGTCGTAGATATCGTCACTAGAATTATCACTATGCTCTTTTACCCCTGTCGTTGGTGTTTTCGATTCCGATGATGAAGTGGTATCTGTAGAAGGAGTTGGAGTTGTTTCAGCAACGACGCTCCGACATGCAAGTGAAGTTGAAAGGTGTCGGTATAGCGCTACTCGTGATCCAAATGTTAGTCCTTGGCTCAGTCCGGGAGCATCAAGCCCAAGCCACCGCGAGAAAACTGGCTGAGAAATTATTTTCCATTGGTGGAGAAGAGGCCGGGGAAGCATAATCATGATGGAGAGGACTTGGGAGAGACTTGTCAATCACCTTTTTTGGACATTCCTCTTCCACAATGGATCCACCCATTTATTACTCGCGTTCCGAGTATATCGAGACTGTGAGCGGCTGTCTGCCCGCTCATGCATTCTCGCCTTGACGCTGGTGGTATATCAGGACACTGGAAACAAAGTCTCCCGTCGAGCTACCATCGCAGGTCCACAAAACATCGTTCTGGGCGGTAAGACCATTATCTCCAGTGGTGCTATCATCCGTGGCGACCTCAGACGAACGGGACCTGGACACACGGTTGTCATACAACTTGGACGATATTGCTTACTTGGTGAAGGATGTATCATGAGGTTCGTCGCAATTCTTCACCCATGGATCTTTCTTCCAATTACTGGTCACAAAAAGGCCGCCGTACAAGACCTTTCGTGGCGCTTTCAACTACTATCCTATGAAGATCGGTGACCATGTTCATATCGGTGCCAACTCGGTGATTGAAGCGGCAACAATTGGAAACCACGTAGAGATAGGCAAAAATTGTATCATTGTTCGTCGAATACGCTTACATGGGGACTGGATTTTATGATCTGTGTACTCAGGGAAAATTTACAATCATCAAGGACTGTGTCAAGATTGCCGACAACACCACAATACCACCTAACACGGTTGTACCTACACTTGCTTGTTTCGGAGGGTCACCAGGTCAAATCACGCCTCGTCAACCACCCTTCGTCACTTCGCTGACATCTCTCTAGGCCATTTCATTGAAGATTTGCCAGAGTCGACACAAGAGATCGTCGAAGCTCGGACGAAGCAATATTATACCCGATTCCAGGCACTTGACAGATAATGACTTAGATACCCACCCATAGCAACACACATCTCACTTATTTATCATACAATAGCACTCAGCATTCCTTTGTACATCGTTGAAGAAAGTCATTATAAATTATACATGAAAACATAACTAACGCATCATGGAACTGAGGGGGGGGTGAGCTACTACGTACGATATGCAAGCTGTGTAGTTATAATATAGTTGTGCAAGATGCTATACTTTTGATCAAAAGTTAAGTCTAAAGAACCAAAAGAATGGACGTAACGCTACCACGCGACGATACGTGGATCCTCCAAAAGAAAAAAGATAAGCCAGCTAAAAAGGCATTTATCTAGTCTTTCTTATCCTCCTTGGGCTGCTCAGCAGATTCCGAAGATGACGAACTCTGCTCAGCGGCGCGCTTCTCATATACCTTTTGGAAAAGACCAAGGGAGGCAGTCTGAGTCTCGCTAATTTTCTCGCGGATAGTGTCAGCAGTAACCGAGGCATCACCAGTTTGACCCTTGGCAGCGAGTTCACGAAGCTCAGTAACGAGTTTGGAGACATTCTCTTTCTCTGTGGCATCAAGTTGGTCCTTGAACTCGTTCATGGCTAAGAAAAAGTAAGAACGAGAACTCATGAGTAAAAGTCAAAGCACCGACCCTTTTCAGTATCAGCACAGACAGAGTCAGCTTTGTTGGCCTCCTCAATAAGAGAGCGGCGTTCTTTATCGGCTTCGGCATATTGTTCAGCATCAGAAACCATCTTCTCAATATCCTTGTCACTCAGACCAGACGAAGAAGCAATGGTCATGGATTGATCTTTGCCAGTGGCCTTATCCTTAGCATTGACATGTACGATGCCATCTAATAAACGTGAGCAACGAGAATTCAGTGATAATACCAAACATACCAGCATCAATATCAAAGGTGATTTCAATTTGAGGAACACCCTTTGGGGCAGGAGGAATACCAACAAGATTGAAATTGCCAAGGAGCTTGTTGTCACGGACAAGCTCACGCTCACCCTGATATATCTTGACTTCGATGGCAGTTTGACCATCAGCGGCGGTGGAGAAGGTTTGCGACTTTTTAGTAGGAATGGTAGTGTTCCGGTTGATGAGTTTGGTCATTATCCCACCGAGAGTCTCAATACCGAGAGAAAGGGGGGTCACGTCCAAAAGAAGAATATCGGTGACATTGCCGGCGAGAACACCACCTTGAATAGCAGCACCAATGGCAACAGCCTCATCAGGGTTAACACCCCTACTGGCCTCCCGTCCAAAGATAGACTTCACAGTTTCCTGGACCTTGGGCATGCGTGACATGCCACCGACAAGAATGACCTCATTCACTTCACTAGCCTTGATACCGGCGTCAACGAGAGCCTTCTTGCAAGGCTCGACACTCCGCTGTATAAGAGGTTGGACAAGACCCTCAAACTGAGCACGATTGATCCTCATGTTCATGTGCTTGGGTCCATTTTGACCGTTGGTAATGAAAGGCAAGTTGATTTCAGTCTGGGTGGTGGACGAAAGTTCAATCTTGGCTTTCTCAGCAGCCTCGCGGACACGCTGGATAGCGATGGTGTCATTGCCAAGATCACAACCTTCATCTGCCTTGAATTTGTTGATGATATGGCTAACGATCTTGTTGTCGAAGTCCTCACCACCAAGGTGAGTGTCACCGTTGGTAGACTTCACCTCGAAAACACCCTTCTGCATCTCAAGAATAGATATATCGAAGGTTCCACCTCCCAGATCGTAGACGGCGATGACTGAATTATCGGCACGATCAAGCCCATACGCGAGAGCGGCAGCAGTGGGTTCATTGATGACACGAAGGACATCAAGGCCAGCAATCTGACCAGCGTCTTTAGTGGCTTGTCGCTGAGCATCATTGAAGTAGGCGGGAACGGTGACGACAGCATGTCTGAAGAACAGAATCAATCTGAGAGCGCTATACCAAAATCTAAATGACTCACTTGATAGATTTGTTGGCATACTGTTCCGCAGTGGATCGCATCTTTTGGAGGACCATAGACGACAACTCCTCTGGTGACTGAAAAAGATAATTGAAATTTAACCATCACCAATGGCTTCTGAAAACTTACATATGTCTGCATTTCACCATTATTTTCAACTTGGACAGCGGGCCGCCCATCAGAGCTCGGAACAATGGTAAATGGCCTGAAAGACAGTCTCAGAAAATACTTCCCACGGGAAACAACAGAACATACCAGTGTTTTGCGTCCTCTTGAACTTCCTGGTCCCTGTATTGACGACCAATCAACCGTTTGAATGCAAACGTAGTATTTTTTGCATTGACAACGCCCTGTCGCTTGGCTGGGAGACCGACCAGACGCTCTCCATGCTTAGTGAAGGCTACAACCGAAGGTGTCGTGCGAGCTCCCTCAGCGTTCTCAATGACTCGAGCAGTTTGACCTTCCATCATTGCCACACACGAATTCGTCGTTCCCAAGTCGATACCAATGACGGGACCTGTTACGACTACATCAGCAAGTAAAGTGTTAACACAACATCTGATACTGACCATTGACCTTCGTATTGAGGTTCCTCGCGATCATAGAGCGGGGAAGACGCTGAAAACATTAAACACACGAACCAATGACAGTAGGGAGGCTACATACTGCATAATGACCGGACCGTGCAACGGCAGAGCGAAGAGAACCAAAGGCGGAGAACATGGTGGTGGAGGTAGAGAAAGAAAGGATGACGATTCGAAATTTGAAGCGAGGATTACATACGCGTCGAGGCCCGCAAAGCGGGATTACCCGAAGTCTCCAGAAGCTTCCACGTGACACGTAGACTACGCCCCGCTTGTTAGGGATGAATACTTTTTAAATTTATTTTTGAAGTAGATTTGTATGTTGAGAGCTATTGACGAAGTCATTGTAGTCTCGGAGCATCTCGTGTCCAGAGAGTCCAAGTTCTCAACAGGATATATAATATACATTATGACTCGTTGCAATGGATTATGATCTGGTTTTCTACAACGCTGTGCCGAGACAAATACGCTACAACTGTGAATCCGGTGTCCTGTTATCCGGCTGAGAGCCAGCGTCTACACTGTTATCCAATGTCTGACAGTACCTCTGAGAAAAAGGTTGGTGGAGGATATGGCAACGATTATGGCAACATTCGTGCGCCAATCAATGTGGATAACTTGAATGTGTATCTTGCGAAGAACACACCCTCCATCAAGACTCCTGTAGGTGTAAAGCAGTTCAAGGTGTGTGTGCAGTCTTGGAACGGTGGGGGTCTTTAGTTGAGCTACTGTCAGTTTGGCCAGGTATATATATCGAATGTCGACGGTATTTCCATGATCTAATGAGGTACTTCATTTACACCAGTCCAATCCAACATATCTTCTAACCGATGCGAAGTGAGTATCGCTTTCGTCTTCCTTTCACGTACACCCTCACCGGCTGAACCGCATCTTTCAATAGTAACGTTAATTGGGTACTTCGAAAGAAACCAGCAGGCCAACTTCTATCCCAAACTGCTCATCAAGTCGAGCGCGAATTCAGAGTTCTGAGTGCTCTTTACAAGCACAATCAAGACCCTTCTACAACACTCGATAAAAAGGTTCCTGTACCTGAAGCAATTGTCCTATGTGAAGACACTTCAGTTCTCGGCACTCCATTCTATATTATGGAGTTCCTCGAGGGCCGTATCTTCACGGATACCCGCATGCTCCAAGTCTCTCCTCAAGACCGCCGTGAATGGTATATACCTCACCTGATACAACAGATAACAAACTCTCATATTTCGTCTCAGCTGGCTCTCTGCCGTCCGCGCTCTCGCAGCACTTGGCAGCGTCGACCCTATCAAAGTCGGCCTCTCAACATTCGGTCCCTCAACCGACTACTTCCCTCGTCAAATCAAGTCCCTCACCCGCGTGTCCGCTGCACAAGCCCTCGCTATCGACGTTGAAACTAACAAACAAGTTGGCAACATCCTCTGCTTCGACGAGCTCGTCGACTGGTATCGCAGTAACCTTCCTAACGAAAAGAAATTCGGTTCACGCATCGTTCATGGAGACTATAAACTCGACAATATAGTATTTCACCCCACTGAGAACCGTGTTATTGGTATTCTAGACTGGGAGTTGAGCACATTGGGTAGCCCTGTAAGTCTGAATCTTTCCAGCTAGTGACTATGATGTTGACCATATTTAGCTTGCTGATCTAGCAAACTTCACATTACCTTGGTCAATTAACAGCAAGGACCTTCCTGAAGGCACATCCATCTCATTTTCTACATTCAAAAATACGACACAGGATCGCCCCATTCCACTGGAAGACCTCGAGCGTGAATTCTGCCGGCTATCAAAACAACCGTACCCTATCACAGAAATGATCTTTGTCCGCAGTTGGATGCTCTTCCGTGTGCGTTTTTCCATCCCTTAGCTTTTGGCAGTCCTTTTCAAATGTACCTGTGTGAATCACAGTTAGGTATTATTTTACAAGGTATTGCTGCGCGTTTTGCTCGACGCCAGGCTAGCTCGGAGAATGCATATCTCCATGCCCAAACCTTCCTCGTCTTCGGCAAGCTCGCGAAGATTGTTCTCGAAGATGCAGGCATCACTATCACTCATAAACCCAGACTCTGATTAGTACGTACTACTGTCTAAACGATTACAGTGTTTCATCCCCTATCAATCAATTCAAAATCCATGAAAATGCTCTTCTAATGAGATTTGAACCTTGGAAGCAACTGAGAAAACCTTCTCTGAGCCTTCGTCGTTGACTGTCCCTTATCCATCTGTTGCACATCATTAAACCGCTCCTGTGTAAGCTTCATCTCATGATCCTCACTCACTACAACCCTCTCTGCCCCTTCTCCTCCTCCTTCCTCCTTCCTCCTTCCTCCTGGGTAACTTCTTCCTCCCACCTCCATTCACCCAATCCGGAGGTGCCAGGAAGTTCATCGTAACAGACCACAAACTATTCGCATTCATCTCGCTCGCATCCTCTACCACGGCTCTATCAGCAATCAACGCCAACTGCCTCGCTTCCTCCGTATCTCTCCTTGCAGCAATACTGCTGGGCGGTGGTCTCTCAAGTTCATCCAAAGCCCACGCATATCCCCATCCCGGAGAGTCGACCACACTTTGTCGGAATCTCGTATGATTCCCACTGCTTGAACTGAGATTGCTGCAGTTACTTCCAGATGCTCGGATGGCGTCGAATCGTTTGCCTTCTTCTTTCGCTTCACGCTCGAGATTCTTCTTCCGTGCTTTGTCAATGCTTTCATACGTGTTGGCAAATTTTCGACGGAAATGAGCATCACTATTGATGCATCTTCGGATGACAAGCTCCGACATGTTTCCAATCATTTCTTGACGGACCTTGAACGTGTCCAAATCAAGTTCTGCTTCTAAAGGTCGAATAAGACCTTGCGTGGATACGCGCTCACGAATCATCTCGAACGTGGTATGATCCTACAGACTTAGTGTTAATCACAGATAATACAAAGCAGAAACAATTTACGAACAGTGATCTCCTCATACACCGACGGTTCTCCAGCATATCGCATCTGAAGCATAGTAGCAGATCCAAGTTCACTTGGCTTTCTTCGTAAAGTGCTTTGCCCTCCATTTGAGGTTTTCGAAGGATTTATTTCATCTTTCAGTATAGGTCCACGAGACGGACGCTGAAAAATACTGCCAACTCGTAAAAACTTGGTAGATAGGGCACGACTAAATGACTGCTTCCGTGAAATCGGTGGTCCAGTCCGAGTGGCACTCCCAGAACTATGTTCACGGGTCGGCATGCTCGCAGACACAGGCTGTCCTCCCTTTGATGGTGAAATCTTGATACTTTCAATTTGATCCGGCGACACAGTCCGTTTCATCTTCGACGTTGATGCCTGGCGGCCTGTCTTCGATATTGACGACTCATTAGCTGAAATAGATGGCCCAACAGACATCCCTGTGACCAATTTGGTGAAACTTGCCATTGCACGGTAGCAAAATTTCGCCGGGGTCGAGAACAGGAATAAGACTGGAAGAACATGACAGGTACCTAACAAGTGGATTAGGGTGCATTTAAGCATAAGTCAAATGTCAAACGTGCCATCATATACTTGCAAGTGGACTGAAGTCGGTTTGGAATGACGCTCTTTGATGCCGTCTAACAACGGGTATAAGCCTCTGGACTCATCCTTTAGTGGGAACTTGGCTGGACTAGCAGCTTTATGAGCGCTAGGGTACCTGATGAGTTTTGAATAATAGGAAAGATTGGTCAGAACCTACGTATAAATGATTTCATCTCGCAAGACTTCCTTGTCACTTGCAATGAAAAATAGTGGTGGCAGACCACCTAAGTAACCGAGGGCGGGACTGACAAGTGGATGAACTAGCAGGCTGTTCTGTGCGTAGAAGTGCACCTGTTGATCAATCTCAAGCTGCTCTCCAGCCTCAGTTACTAAGGTTATTCTCTGAGGATCAAGAGCGCTGACAAGTGGAACAGGGATGCTGTCTCCAACGTTTACAGGCATATCTGAACCTGGCACAAAATGAGACTCCAATGATGTTCTGGTAGGAGGCTCCGCCATTTTCTCGGGTGATAGAGACTCGTCCATCCTGAGTGCGTGACGAAGCTTCTGTCGTAATGACGCGTGGACTCGAGCAGATATCTCATGAGGTGGTGGAGGCCATAGCATACTTGGTTTGTGGAAAGAGAGGCCAGTGGATGGAAGGATATCCTTCATCAGGGTTAGTCGACATATTACTCCGAAGGGAAACTCAGGAACGAACCGTAGTTGTGTTTGTATGTATGCTCGGAAAAGAGTGTGTTAAATCACACCAAGGTGAAATAAGCACTCCACCCGCTGGTAAGGGCAAATCTGCATCACGAATCAACTGCAAGAGTGCAAGTGACATGCCACCACCTGCAGAATCACCTGCGATGACTACATGGGCAGGCTCAATGGGAAGATGATCTGCTCCAGGGGGAGGACGGATGAGATAGAGATCTAAGGGAAACGATCAGGATTGCTCTTCCGTGGCAGGACAAACTCACAAGCTGAGAGAGCATCGTGTAGTCCACAAGGGAATGGATACTGTGGTGCAAGGCGATAGTTTATAGCTACATAATTTGGCATGAAAAATGTGAGTGTCATTTATGTTGAATTTCCCACCAAAAACGCGACCGTTGATCTTGCGTGCATGACGTTGTATGCTGTATCTTAAAAACCTAGTCAAAAATGCCCACACTTACACTGGGACTTGCTTACCTCTCCTGATCAACGCTGCCGAAATAGTAGCCGCCTGGCAGTAGTTAAGACTGAGGCCAAGTAGAAAGTACTTAGGGCACTCACCTCCATGCAGATACAGTATACATCTCATTTCATCCATGCTCTTCTCATATGCGTCACTGATATCACCTTTCGGTGGATCACCCTCCGAACTTGGATGTAAACCTCCCAGCACAGGATCAGATGGGGTCGCGCGCATTTTGTGACGTCTCTTCGCTTCACGCCAATCTTTCTTTGCAGTGATCCACTGAGCATCGATACTGTTTTTGTGAGGTTAGTCGGGCGACGAAGAACATCAAATTGCCCACACAGGCCCACCCTTCGATACCGCGAACTTGCCACCATTTGACACCTCCCACAATCTCTCTCGCCTTGTCCTCACCCCCTAGAACCTGAACAAGAATTGTTGCAGCCTCGTTGCAGATAGAAAGAGGTACGAGTACTCTAACGAGATGGGTATACGGTGATGAAGGGGTCCGAGTGTTTGAGAATTCTGGAGAAACGTCGATGAAAAAGTTTTCGAACTGAAACATGTTACTGACTCTGTAGTTCTTCAACCGTGTGGCTTTTCCACGTCGTAGAATGTTATTAGTGGGACCCTCTGCTCTGGTAAGTGAAACGCTTGGTACTCACAATGTAGACTCGTGGAGGAAAGACTATAACCACAGTAAGTCCCTCAGTGGAGGTTTGAGAGGATAAGGACCAACCTTGATAATGTGAAATGCCTCGTCATAAAGAATTTCATCTTGTTTGAGTAACTGGTCGGGGTCCGCTCTATCCCTGCTCTTCAGACGGTCAAAGTAGTGCTTGGCGAGTGTCCCCAACATTACAGGGCCAACTTTCAGGCCCATATCTCGAGTGAGAGAATTGGAGAGCATCGCATTAGACAGTTAGCGGGCAAAAAGAGCTCCTTTCGTTCTAAATTAGACAGTATAAGAGTGTCCAAATACCATGTCCAGTCACAAGTCACAATACTGGAAATTACGGTTCGCGAGAAAGACGGTTGGAAATTTCTATTGTCAAAAATGGACGGATAAGGCAAGGCAAGTCTTGGCAAGTGCCTTTCTTGGCACCGCGTTACCCATCTGATGTGACAACAAATAAATTGATACTCAATTTTGGTGTCTACCGTCACACTTGGAAATTTTTCACTATCGGATTGCCAATTTGAGTATTATCAGATTGTTATTAAAAGAATAAGAATTGCGTGAAGATCCAGTCATCGTCCCAAACGATTCTCAAGTGATTGTTCTTTGACTACCTTTACTACTTGATCTCTTGGATTCAGTAAACTCAAAGGTCTCTGTCAGGGATCAAACACAACTTACCAATTGTCAAAATTAAGTCATAGAATCTTTACTTCTCCTGTAATCCCAAACCATATCACTAGCATTAACTTGTATCATCAGAATAACCAGCCTTCTAGCCTCATCATTATTTTCTCTAAGTCTTCTTGCTCCAAGTCATCAAGTGAGAGTACTGTTAGAGACCATCCTGAGTATATCTGTCAGAGTTGAAGATAGTAAACTCTATTTAATTTAATTTTCTTTCTCATTTCTATTTTTATTTATTATTTATTTTCTTATTTTGAACTTAGAATTAGGGGTTTGTCATGAGTCATAGTCATATGGTCATATGTCACACAGAAGGATATAAAAGATTCTGAAATAATAATATTATATAACATTTACCACATGTTGATCTTATAAATAATATATGGCCTTTAAGATAGGTTAGATAAGGTCTCACACAGACCAACTAGCTAGTGTATATAAGATAAACATTTTGTATGTTATGATCTCAACCTTGTGTAAGGTTTATACAAGAGAACTCAATAAAGAACTCTGTACAAGATTGTCTATCTTATATACTAAACTACTATGTTCCATGCTACTACTTCTCTAGCCTATCCTAAATGACCATGTGTTTTCCTTAAGATCAACATATGTTATATATATTGTATAATATCATCCTTCCAGAATCTTTTATGTTTTTCTCTATGACCTCATGACTTGTGACTATTACTGTGACTATGTCATCTGATGTGACTGATGTGTGACAGTGTGATCATAATATCACTCTAACCCTAACCCTAGATCCAAATAAAGAAAAAAGAAAAAGAAAAAGAAAGAGAGAAGAGAATTAAATAAAAAAGCTAGTATCCAGGCTTCATATCTCTGACATTGTACTTAAAACTCTATTGAGTTTTCTTGTATAAACCCTATATGAGGTTTTTTTTTTGACTAGTTACTAAGTCATAACATTAGAACTCTAGTTATTTCTTAAGACTGCCCAATACTAAGCCTTCTCTCTTTTACTCTCTTTTCATTCTTAACCAGTAGTCAATATGACTACTAGTCATTCTTAGTATAAAAGCTAAACCCTAGATATGAAGAAGAGCTAGCTGCTCAGTATGGGCAATTATGGATGTCAGTGACCAGATCCAAACTGTTATGATTCAAAGATCCTAGAGTAGGTTAAAGAAAGAGAACCTTACATTGGCTAACACAAGAGAACTCAATAGAGAACTCTATACAGGATCATCTATCTTATATACCCTAGACTAGTGGTCCATGCTACTATATCATTAGCCTACTCTAAATGACCATGTACATAACATGTTATATGATGTTACTCCTTCCAGAATCTTCTACTACTTTCCATTATAACATGTGATGTCACACTAAACTCTAATCCTAAGTCCTCAAAATAAAAATAAAAGGAATAAAAAATAAAAGTGAGAAAGAAATTGAAAATAATTAAAGTTCATTGTTGTT
>Ga0157357_1000701_pt1 | contig 14230 bp, 12 predicted proteins | sample AttcapACBM1_FD_111485 | JGI IMG/M metagenome (GOLD analysis project Ga0157357, IMG submission 111485) | Fungus gardens microbial communities from leaf cutter ant in Botucatu, State of Sao Paulo, Brazil - Atta capiguara ACBM1 | ecosystem: Host-associated > Fungi > Mycelium > Unclassified ... | reverse complement strand
GCGCCGCGCAGCAGCCCGCAGGGAAGGGCCTTTTTGGCTTGCGCGTCCTCTACCGTCAGCGTGAAAGCGCGGTACGTGTAAAGGCCGATAAAATCCAGCTCTTCCCCGGCCTTAAGGTCACGCTTGGCCACGGCGCAGACTTCAGCGCTGCGCTGCATGAGCGGCACCATATCGGCCTTGCCGTAAAGCACGGCGCGGGCGCAGCTTAGCGGCACTTCCATCGCCGTTAAGTGATAAGGGCGATAAAAGGTGAAATACGGCCCCTGGCCGATTTTCAAATCTTCCATGCGCTCCCAAATGCGCGGGTGGCGCATTTCCGCTATCACAAACACCCCGGGCGCCACGCCCTGGCCGGTGGAATAATCCACTATGCCGGCTTGGCTTAAGACACCGCCTTCCGCCTTTGGCACCAGCACTTTATTGAGCCGGTCAAGCGGGGCATTCACCCCGTGCATGCCCGGGCAATCCAGCGTCAGCCCGGTGGCATTGGCAATCGCCGCCATTTCCACCATAGTCTTGGAGCCGTCAATAAATTCCACCAGCATGCGCACATTCATATTGCGCTTTGCCGCCTCTTCCTCATACATAGCCGGCGTGGCCTGCGGCACCAGCGGGTTATTTTTGCCTTTGCCGGCGGCGATAATTTTATGCCCCTGCGCGGCGATAAATTCTATCAGCTCCATACAGGCGGAAGGTTCGTCCCCCGCGCCGAGCGTGTAAATAAGCCCGGCTTTATCGGCCATAGCTTTCAGATAAGGGCCGATGGTAACATCAGCCTCAACATTCATCATCACCACATGCTTGCCGTTTTCCAGCGCTTTAAAGCCGATTTCCGCCCCGGCCTCCGGGTCGCCGGTGGCGTCAACAATAATGTCAATCAGCGGATTAGTGAGCAGTAAATCCAGATTGTCGCAAATAGCGGTCAGGCCTTGTTCTATTGCCCGGCTCATGGCGGCGGTATTATCCACTATGCGCATATGGCCCTTTTCCTGCCAGGCAATTTCCCCCGCCGCTATAGCGCGCTGCGGCTGCCGCGCCATAAGCGCGCCCACTCTTATGCCGCGCATATGCGCCGCCCGGGTGAGCAGGTCTGTCCCCATTTCACCGCAGCCGACAAGGCCGATCTGTATCGGCCTGCCGGCCTTTTCCCGCTCGGCCAGATCATAAGCGAGGCCGGTGAGAGCCACATTGACGGCTGCGGCCGCCTGGCGCTGTTGCATAAAACTTTCTCCCTGTCGGCCCCTGTTTTTGCCGGCGGCGGCCGGATAAAAGACAAAAGCCTGTGCCTGCCGGCTATGCGCTCTATGGTAATTTTAACCAAAATGCTTTATAGCAAGGCAGGGCGGCAAAATTAAGCCGCCGGCACAAATATATTGAGAGGTGTTATGGCAAAAACGGTAACAGTGCAAGATATTCCCGCTTCTATCGGGCAGGAAGTCGGCTGTTCAGGCTGGCGCGCCGTCACCCAGGCGATGATTGACCGGTTTGCCGATGCGACTGATGATCATCAGTTTATCCATGTCGATAAAGAGCGGGCGGCGCAAACGCCTTTCGGCACCACTATCGCCCATGGGTTTTTGACGCTGTCGCTGCTTTCTACCCTGGCTTATGAGGCCTTGCCGGCGCTGGAAGGGCAAAAGCTCGGCATCAATTACGGTTTTGACAAAGTGCGCTTTATGGCGCCGGTTAAAAGCGGGCAAAAAGTGCGGGCGCGCTTTGTCCTCTCTGACGCGGAAATACGCCCCTCGGGGCGTCTTGTCTTCCGTTATGCGGTAACGCTGGAAATTGAAAATAATAAAAAACCGGCCTTAACGGCCGATTGGATAACTATTGCTATGGTGGCGCCGGCGGCGTAACGGCTATGTGTTTTGGGGTAAAGCCGGCGCGGCTTTATAATGTGTGCAGCGCGTTGAGAAGCGGATTATGCGTAATTTGTCCAGGCTGAGATTACTGGTTTTTCTGGAATTTGCCATTTGGGGCGCTTATTTAACCACTTTCGGCACGTATCTGATTGTAACGCTCGGCTATAGCGGCAAGGAAGTCGGCGCTATTTATGCCGGTGTCGGCCTGGCCAGCCTGGTGACCGCTTTTCCTGTCGGCATTCTGGCTGATAAAGTCATTTCGGCCAGCCGTCTTTATTGTCTCTGCCATATATTGGGCGCCGTCTGCCTGCTGGCTATTTCCTGTGCCGGCAGCCGCGACACAATTATGGCGCTGTTTTTTATCAATGCGCTGTTTTATGTGCCGACTTTATCGCTCAGCCAGACAATCCAGCATTATAATGTTGATATTATGGGGCTGGACAAACGCGAATTTTTCCCCAAAACGCGCATATACGGCACGATCGGCTTTGTCGCTTCCGTCTGGCTCATAGGCCTGTTGCAATGGCAGTTAAGCAATAAGCAATTCTGGCTGGCGGCGGTGCTGGCGCTGATTGCCGCTTTATTCAGCCTGACTTTGCCGAAAGTGCCGATATTCCGCCATAAAAGCGGGCGGCTGGAATTGCGCGATTTTATCCGCCATTGTTATAACAGCCTGAAAACGCCGAATGTGCTGGTGTTTTTTATTTTCTGCATTGGTTTGGGTGCGGCGCTGCAGATCAATAATACTTTTGCCAATACTTTTTTGCATGATATTCAGGTTCCGTATTTTTCTATTTTCAATTCTTTTTCCCAGGCTTCCAGTATTGTTTTTGCCTTTCCGCTTATCTGGCTGTTAAAGCGTTTTTCCGTGAAATTCATTATTGCCGTCAGCATGGCGGCCTGGGCGGCGCGGTTTGTTCTGTTTGCCTATGGCTATGCCGATGATTTTTTCGGCCTGCTGCTATTGGCCTGCGGGGTGCTGGTTTATGGCGCGGCTTATGATTTTTTCATGATGACCGGTTCTATTTTTATGGATAGAGAGGTTAACAAGCGTATGCGCGCTTTTACCCAGACCATGTATCTGGCGGCGGTTAACGGCCTGGGCATGGTTGTCGGCAATCTGCTCAGCGGCTGGACGATTGATGCGCATACCGTTGCCGGCTCGCGCCAATGGCCGGAAATCTGGCTGATTTTTGCTGCTTATACCCTTATTATGCTAGTGCTGTTTTTATTGTTTTATCATGACAAGCTTCGTCCGCAGGAGGAGGCGGAATTGCCGCAGGGATAAAGCTTGCCTGTAATATGAAAAGGAGCTAAAATACAGGGGAGGATTATTACAATGGATTCTTTCGCCAAAATCGGGTCATTTTTGCAGGATAATAAACCTTTATCGGCTGTTTTTCTGATAATGGCCTGGCGCAGCCCGGAGATTATTCGAGCCGTTTCCGATTCTCGCAGCGCGCGGGTAGATGACAGAATAAAGTTGCATAATTTGAAAAAAGAATTAAATATAGAAGCCGAGAGAATCAAAAGGAGCAGAAGGGGTATGTTATGATGTGGGTTCTTGCTGTTGTTTTGATTATCGCTGTTTTTGCCGCTGAGGCCTTTTTGAAGCGTCAGGCGGCCTGCGCCCGCGCTTATGTTAAAGCCTCGGAAGAATTTTATGCTGCAGCGCGGGTTCTTATCCATAAAAATGCCGTTAGTGATGAAATAATAGATTTTGTCACCTTTATGAATAAGGTTATGGCTGATAAGCGGACGGCGAAAGCTATGTATCATGTTGTGCGGGATCATGCGGCGCATCTGGCGGGTGATGATACGGATCCCGACTGGGAAAAATTTATCGGCGATAAAACCGCAACGGCAGAGGAGCGGCAGCAGATTATCGCTCTGTTGCGCAAAGCAGTTGCGTGCTGGTTTACCGCTATATTGAACCGCTCGCCGTTTTATGGCCGCCTGCTGGTGCTGAAAACAGCGCAATGTCTGGCGAATAACGGCGCTGTCGAGCCTGTTTTGCAGGCTTCGCGCCAATGGCGGCAGTCTCATGGGCATGGGCGTTCGCGCCATGCTATGGCTGCCTGAATAATAGCCCTATAATTAGGCAAAGCGAGCAAAATTCACGGTCAAAGCCGGCGTAGCTGTGAAGGGGGCGCCGGCTTTGGCCCTTTTCAGCGCCGGCGCATAGAAGGCTGCCCAATTTTTGCCGCCGTTCGGCGCGGGGGTTATTGCTGCCGCTAGAGGTGGCAAAGGACTTCTTCCCTGTTGTATCAGCAATTTTTTAAGGAATTCGCGGCCGGCCGCGGCAGCTAAAAACCGCCTGCGGCCTGGCGGGCCGAAACAGGCGGTATTGAGGGCTTTTAGGATCAATAGCGCGGCAAATAGCGTTTATTGCCGCCGGAAGTATAGCAATAATGGCCGCCGCGCGGGCCTATGCAGTAAAAACCGTCAACGCAGACACAATTTTCACCGCTATAAACCGGTTGAAAGCTGCGCCCGTCACTCCTGTTTTGCCGCGACAGGGTCGTTTCATGAGCAGAGGCCCGCCTTCTTTGATAAGAGCGGGAAGGGGCGCTGTCAGCGCTTTTCCGGCTGTTTTTTGCCGCTTTTTCTTTATCGATCCGTTTATCTTTGGCTGTTTCTGCGGCTTTTTCGGTTTTTGTCCTGGCCGGTTTTTTGTCCTTATCGGCTTTTATGTCTTTTGCCGCTTTTGACAATTTTGACTCTTTTACCGGCTTTGCTTCCTTGCCGATTTTCGCCTCTTTGGGCGTTTTTAATTTTTCAGCAGCTTTTGTTTGTATGTCTGTTTTGACTTTTGCTGCTTTGGGCTTTTTTTCTGCCGTATTGATGATTGATGAGGCGCTGTTTTCTGCTTTTGCCAATAAAACGGGCTTATTATTTGGCATAGCAGCCAGATTATCGACGGCCGCCTTTACCGGCGCGGCAAAAACTGCGCCCGGCACAAAGGAAAGGCAAAGGAGTGAAGCGGATAAAAAGAGCAGCTTGCGTGGCATGACGGCGTCCCATAGTAGAATTACGTATGTATATACATAATAAGAAAGGTTTTTTACTCAGACAAGAAATATATTTATAGAAAATATTAAAAAATCAATATTTATTATTTTATTTACTGGCCGTATTAAAAATATAACCCACCAATACCAGAAGAATAATGCAACAAAAAGGCTGCCTCACCCAGTAATGATGAGGCAGCCGGTAAAATAGGCCATAACAGCTTCAAACGGTGTTAATTGACCAATGTCAAAGCCGACCGGCAAGCCAATACTGCGGCGATATTATCTACGGCGCATTGACCGCAATTAAGGCGGGTTTCCACGGTTGAGCTGCCCTGGTGCGGCGACAGCACAATATTGTCCAGCTCAAAGAAAGCCGGGTTAATTTTCGGCTCATTGCAGAAAACATCAAGCCCGGCGCCTTTAATTATGCCGTTTTTCAGGGCTTCAATCAGCGCTTCTTCATCAATCAGCGCGCCGCGGGCAATATTGATAAGCACGCCGTCTTTACCCAGCGCCTGTAATATGTCCTGATTGATAATTTTTTGCGTTTCAGGCGTAGCGGAAATAGCCAGGGCCAGAATATCGCTCTGCTGCGCCAGCTCCAGAATAGAGTCACACTTCTTCCAATGCGCCGGAGCCTCTACAGCAAATTTTTCATAAAACTGCACTTTCATGCCCAGGCCTTCTGCCTTATGGGCGATAGAGCGGCCGATAGCGCCCAGGCCGGCCTGGCCAAAACGTTTATTTTTCAAGCCGATGCCGAGCGGCGGCACAATATCCTGCGGCCATTTGCCGGCGCGCATCAGCCCGTCCGCCATAGGCGTATTGCGCGCCAGCGAAAACAGCAAAGCCATGGCCATATTGGCGACATCGTCAGTCGGCACGCCATGAGCCGAGGTGACATCAATGCCGCGGCGGCGCGCCTCTTTCAGATTAACCTGATCAAGGCCAACCCCCATAATGGTGATAAGCTTCAAATTGGGTAATTTATCAAACCACTCATCACCCATGCCGGTAATGGGGGAAGCAATGGCAACCGTGACTTTATCAAGAATATCCTGCGGGTGGGGCTGGCGAAAATCAAGGATAGTGGCAAGCGCCTCCAGATTTTTTCGGGTAGGGGGCAAAAGATTGTGATCCTCAATTAAAAAACTCATGCAATACGGCAACATTGCGTGTCTCCCGCGCTATGAAATCATTATTTGTGCCGCCTGGCGGGGCGGCTTCCGGGCTGACTGCCCGAACGGCATTAGAACATTTTTGCTTTCACCTGCAAAGAGGCTGCCCGCTGTTTATATTGAGACATAATGCCGCGCCCGGCTGTCTGGCCGCTTATCGCCTTGCCCAAAAGAGCGGCAGCAGGCAGGGCGGCGGCCGGACAGCGCTGCCGGCTGCTTTGGCCGGAAATAACCGCCGTTTTTACCGCTAAAACGGGGATAGCCGGATAAAATTGCTAAAAAGACTTGACAAAAACCGCATTTTCCTTTTTCTGGTTGCTGCGGGATTATAAGAGGCGCTTTACAGGCGCAGTCCTGTCAGGTTTTTTGTCGCTTTAATCGGGAAGTGAAGGCCGCGCGGCTCCCTGCCGGTCGGTTTTTGATGAAAGGAACAGGGTCACAAGTGCAGGTACTCGTCCGTGATAATAATGTTGATCAAGCGCTGCGCGCCTTGAAAAAGAAAATGCAGCGTGAAGGTATCTTCCGCGAAATGAAGATGCGCGGCCATTATGAGAAACCTTCTGAGCGGCGTGTGCGCGAGCAGGCGGAAGCTGTGCGCCGCGCGCGCAAGCTGGCGCGCAAGCGCGCCCAGCGTGAAGGTCTGCTCCCCGGCCGTGTTGCTGCGCGCTAAGCCTGCGTCAGGGCGCTTATCCTTATAGAGCGCTTTTAGGGGGGCATTTTTTGTCTTATATTGTGCCGTAATTTTTGTGGCCCGCCGTGTTTTCGCACAGCGTAAAGCTCACGGCCGGCGGTCTTGCCGGGCAGAGGCGGCGCAGCGGCTGATGTATCTGGGCTGCGCGCTGATGCGGTGATACCGGCTGCTTGCAGGTTTTATAAAGCCGTTTCTGCGCGCCGGTTCTTTGCCTTCATGTTACGCTATGAGCGTTTGCCTTTGCTGCGGCCATAATTCTGCTGCTGAGCCTTGCTCACGGGCTGTAGAGGCGGCGATCAGCCTGGCAGAGCATGATTGTGCCGCTTTTATTGCCGATTATTGCTGCCGCAGTGTCAAAGGGCTTTGCTGCTGCCGAATGTCTCTCGAACGGGCAGATAGGCCGCTCTGCCTCCGCTTTTTGCAGCGCTGCCGCCGGCTTTATTCCGGTATGGCGCGCGGCGCTTATGGCCTTGGCCGCACGGGGTGGGTCGTAATTATAGCGCCCGGCCGGGCAGCGGCACATATTCGCCAAAGAGCAGCAGAGGCTTTTTATCAGCACAGGCGGTAATATAACCGGCAGAATCAGCCGGCGGCATGGAAGTGTAACGGCAGCCGCAGGGCGGCGCTCAGGGTTTCGCCTTTAGCGGCAGCGGCACATCAATATCAAGAAAGTCACTTGCATTAAGCGGCAGAGCGGCGCGCAGGCGGCCGTAAGCGTCAATATAGGCGGAAATCCCGCTATTGGCCACGCGAATCAGCGGCCTTTGCTGCTCAACGGCGCGCAGCCGCACTTGCGCCAGATGCTGGCGCGGCCCGGGCGTATTGCCAAACCAGGCATCATTGGTCGTATTGATAATGATATCAGCCTGTTTTGCGCCTTCGGCGCGGCTTTCCCGCGGGAAAATCGCTTCATAGCAGATAAGCGGCAAAATTGTAACGGCGCCGCCCGGCAGGGTAATAAGCCGGCGCTGCCCGGCGGCGCTATAAGGCCCGGCTGCTGCCGCTGCCAGCGCCTGCAGGCGGAGAAAGCGCGCCAGGCCGGGCAGCGGCAAATATTCGCCAAAAGGCACCAGATGCTTTTTATCGGCATAGGCGGTAATATAACCGGCAGAATCAATCAGCAGCATGGAATTGTAAAAGCGGTAGCGGGGCGACTCTTCCTCTGCTGCGGCTGTGTCTTTTTGCCCGGTTTTGCTCTCGCTCCGGCCGGTGCGGCCGCCGGCCGCCGGCTTTACCGCCTGCCGCTCTTCCACCCGCACAGCGCCGGCCAGCAGCATTTGCCCCGGTTGCAGGCTGCGGCTGATACGCGCCAGCGCCGCCGGGTTATAATCCGGCAAATAGGGCATAGAGGTTTCCGGCCAGATAATCAGATCCGGCCTTTTGCCGCCATCTTTTGGCGCGGCGCGGCTGAGAGCCAATAAGCGGGTAAAATTTCTCTCCCGCACATGCGGGCTTTGCTTTTCCGCCTGGGAGATAGCCGGCTGCACCAGCCGCAGCCGCAAAATTCTCACTTCGGCAGTTTGCGCCTGCTTGTCTGCCCGGGCCAGCCGCCAGCCGCCAAAGCCGGCATCAGCGGCTATCAGCAGCAGGCACAGGCAGCAGCCCCATCTGGCGCTGCTGCCGGTGTTAAAAGGCGAAGCGCTAAAGGCCAAAGCCGGCAGGCTATAGGTAAAAACCGCCAGAGCGGTGACCGCATCAAGGCCGATAACGGCATCAATCTGCATAAAAACCGGGCCGGGCATGGCGGTATAGCCAAGGGCATTCCACGGAAAACCGGTAAATAATACGCCGCGCAAATATTCTGCCAGAGTAAAAGACAGGCTTAAACTGACAATACGGGGAAGGCCGCGGCGCCAGAAGATAATGGCAAGCGCGGCGGCCAGAGCATAATAGCCGGCGAGAAAAGCCGGCAGGCCAAAAGCCGCCAGCGGGATAGCCCAGCCAAACTGGCCTATATCGACCGTCATGGCATTGGCCAGCCACCACAGCCCGGCGGTAAAATAGCCAAAGCCGAAAAACCAGCCAATAGCCGCGGCAGCGCGCCAATGCCGCCCGCTGTAAAGGACAGGCGCGGCGCCGGGAGCAATGCTGTCCAACAGCAGCACCAGCAGCGGGAAGCTGATAAAACAAAGCGGCACCAGATAAAAAGGCGGCAGCGCCAAAGCAGCCAGAATGCCAAGGATAAAAGCCAGCGCCCAGCGCCTGCTGCCGTCAGGCTGCGCCGGCGGGAAAGGCAGAGCAGCCGGCTGCCTCTGCTTTGGGCGATGTTTGCCGGTTTTGGCCGGTTTTTGCGGCCGCTGCGGCTTTTGCGGCGCGGCGGCCAGATTACCGGCGCCGCCCGGCGGCGCGGCAGAAGCCGCCCGGGGCGATCGGCTGATAGCGTCCGGCAGCGGTGATTGCGCAAAGGCGGCGGGCAGAGCCGGCAGCGGGAGACGGCGCGATAAAAGCCGCCCGGGGCAGGCGCGCCGCATTATCCGGCGGCAGGCGCTGAAGGCAGGCGGCAGCAAGGGCAGGCGGGCAGCGGTTTTTTCAGTCATGTTACAGCCCTGAATAAGCATGGCCCCCGCCGGTAGCTCAGATGCCCGGCGACAGGGCTTCCGCCTGCGGTTCGAGCCGTATCAGACGCAGCCTTTTCACCCGCCGGCGGTCAGCGTCTAATATCTGGCAAATATAGCCCGGCATAATTTCCACCTTTTCACCGCGCGCGGGGATACGATCCAGCGCGGTGACAATCAGGCCGCCAATCGTGTCCACTTCCTGCGCCGGCGCATGGGCGGCAAAATCTACCCCCAGGCTTTCCTGCAATTCTTCCAGCTCGGCCGCGGCGTCAATAATCCAGCTATCCTGTGCTTCCTTGACAATATCCGCCTCAGCTTCATCATGCTCATCTTCAATATCGCCGACAATCAGCTCAACAATATCTTCCATCGATACCAGCCCGTCTGTGCCGCCATGCTCATCGATCACCAGCGCCATCTGGGTGCGGCTGGCCTGCATGCGCGCCAATAGCCGCCCCGCCGGCTGCGAGGCCGGCACAAACAGGACATCACGCACAATATTCAGCCGGCTTATCGGCCGGCTGAGATCCAGCTCCGCAAAAGTCCGGCCGCTGTTCGGGCCGCTGCCGGCCGGATTGTCCCCGCCGCTCCCCGCCTGGCCGAAACCGGCACCGATAAGATAATTGAGCACATCACGAATATGGATCATGCCGCGCGGATCATCAAGCGTTTCCGCATAAACCGGCAGGCGGGAATGCCCCGATTGCTGGAACAGGTGCAAGGCCTCGCCCAAAGTTTTATCCAGCTCCAGAGCTTCAATATCGGCCCGGGGGATCATAATATCGGCCACGCGGGCGGCATGCAGCTCGGCAATGCTGGCCAGCATGCGCTTTTCCTGCGCTGTCCAGCCGCTTTGTTCCGGCACGGTAAAGGCCTCTGCTGCTTCGGCTTCGGCAAGCGCATGATCCGGATTATGGCCCAAAAAGCCGAATAAACCTTTAAACAGCGAGCGCTTCCCCGGCCGGGCCGGGGCGGCGGCCTCTGCTGCCGGCAAAGGGTGATCCGGCTCTGCTGCTTCGGCCTGGCCCGGCTTGCGGCCGCGCTGCTGCTCTGCCGCCGCGCTGCTGCTGCCGGCATTCTGCGCCCGGCGGCGCTCAGGCTTGCTCTGCCTGTGATTACGCATGGTCTTGTTCATGACCTTTATGTGTTACACTCCGTCCTGGAAAAGGCAATAACGGCGATTTTGGCCGCTTTGCCGCCTTTTATCATTGTTTTTATAAAACTTCGGCATAAGGGTCGTCAATGGTGAGATCGGCCAAAATATCCCTTTCCAAAGCTTCCATAACCGCCGCATCGGCTGCCGTTTCATGATCATAGCCCAAAAGATGCAGGCAGCCATGCAGCAGCAAATGGCTGATATGGTTATCAAGCGGCTTGTTTTCCAGCTCTGCTTCGGTTTTTACGGTTTCATAAGCCAGGATAACATCGCCCAGCAGAGCCTGCGGCTGCTCCCCCGCTTTTACGGCAAAAGCCGGGAAAGACAGCACATTGGTGGCTTTATCCTGTTGCCGCCATTGCGCATTAAGGCGGCGTATATGGGCGTTATCGGTAAAAACCAGGCTTAGCTCGGCCCGGCTGCCCTGTAAATGCGGCAGAGCAAACAATGCCGCTGTTACGCGCTCGGCCAGACGGCGCAAAGGGCGCTCTTCTCCCCATTGGCCGGCTTCCATATATATATCAACGGTAATTTTTGCCATATTTGTGCGGTTTTACTCCGGCCGATACGCTGTTACGCTGTTTTTATGGTCTCTGCCCGGCTGTTTTTCGCGGTTTTGGCCGTTTGCGGGGCCTTTTTTTGCGCATAAGCGCGGATAATAGCCGCTACCAGCGGGTGGCGCACCACATCATGATCAGAAAAGGCAATAACGGCAATATTATCGATAGCGCCCAGCATTGTTGCGGCTTCAACCAGGCCGGATTGCTGCCCGGCCGGCAAATCTGTCTGGCTTGGATCGCCGTTTATTACCATATGCGCGCCTTCTCCCAGCCTTGTCAGCAGCATTTGCATTTGCGCCGAAGTGGTGTTTTGCGCTTCGTCCAGAATAATGGCGGCGCGCGCCAGAGTGCGCCCGCGCATAAAAGCCAGCGGGGCAATTTCAATATCGCCCCGGGCCAGGGCGCGCTCCACTTTTTCGGCCGGCATCATATCATAAAGCGCGTCATAAAGCGGGCGCAGATAAGGATCTACCTTGTCTTTCATATCTCCGGGCAGGAAGCCCAGCCTTTCTCCCGCTTCCACCGCCGGGCGCGATAAAATAATGCGCTCCACAAGGCCGGCTTCCAGCAGAGAGGCGGCATAGGCTACCGCCAGATAGGTTTTGCCGGTGCCGGCCGGGCCAAGGCCGAAAACAAGCTGAGCCTGCCGCATGGCGGCAATATAGGCATTCTGGGTCAAAGTGCGGGCGTAAATGATTTTTTTGCGCGTGGCAATATGAGCAAAAGCCGGGGCCGAGCCGCGGGCCGCCGGCTCGGCGGCAGCGACTGGGGAAAGGCGGGTTTTGACAGGCATGGCAGCTCCTTTAGCCGTTTTTGATCGCGGCGGTTGACAGGCCGGGGCAGGGGGGCGGGCGGCTCCTGGCGCCGCCGGCTGCGGCGGATTGGCGGCGGGCAGGGCGGCTGCGGCGGCCGTAATAACGGCCAGCGCGCCGGCTGTTTCCGCCCGGTCAGGCAGAGCGCCGGCTTTTACCAGCCGGGAGAGGCGGCTGAGCACGTTTTGCGCCTGTTGCCGGTTTTCGCGCTTGCCGGCCAAAAGCAATTCATTGCCGCGGCGGTGAAAGGTAATCTGCAAACTCTGCTCAATAAGCGTGAGATTTTCATCACATATGCCGCAAACCAGCCGCGCTTCATGATTATCGGCAAAAATAAAGGATTGCGGCGGCCAATCCGGCGGATTTTGTTCTTCCATACACTGCTATAGCCCGATAAGGCGGCCTTGCCTTGTTTCCGCCCGGCCGGGGCGGCCGAGCAAGGCTCGCGCCTTTTATCATTTTCTCTCTCTTTTTAAAATATACGCAAACCGGCGGCAAAAGCCAGAGGCCGGGCGCAATTTTATCAGCCATCGCAGCGGCCCGGGCCGGCGCGGCCGCCGGCCGGCGCCGGCGCGGGAGAGCCGCCAATCCTCTGCCGGCTCAGGCGCTGCGGCCGCTTTCCCGCGCTATCAGGCTGTTGCGCCCGGCTGCCGTAACGGCTGCTTTTATCATGGTTCCGGCGGCCGCCCGGGTTTGCACGGCTACCGGCACCAGCCAGGGAGAGCGGCCAATCATCTGCCCGCTATGGCGCCCCGGCTTTTCCAGCAAAATATCGGTATCTGCGCCGATTTTACTGTGCAAAAAGGCCGTTTGCTGGGCGCCAAGCCGCTCCTGTAGCTGTTCCAGCCTTGCCGTTTTGACATTTTCAGCCACCTGGCCGGGCAAAACAGCGCCCGGTGTGCCGGCGCGCGGCGAATATTTAAAAGAATAGGCCGCCGCATAGCCAATATCGGCGACTAATTGCATGGTTGCGGCGAAATCCTGCTCATCTTCCCCCGGAAAGCCGACAATAAAATCACCGGAAAGGGCGATATCCGGCCGCGCCCGGCGGACAGAATCCACCAGCCGGCGATAATCATCAGCCTTATGGCGGCGATTCATCGCTTTCAAAATACGATCAGAGCCGGATTGCACCGGCAAATGCAAATAGGGCATAAGCAGCGGCAGGTCACGATGCGCCGCCAGCAGGCTGTCGGTCATATCGCGCGGGTGGCTGGTGGTATAACGCAGGCGCCGCAGCTCCGGCAGCTCTTTGGCCAGATAAAACAGCAGGCGGCCGAAATCCCATTCTGCTCCTGTCTCTCCGCGCCCGTGCCAGCCATTGACATTTTGCCCCAAAAGGGTCAGCTCCTTGACACCGCCGGCCACAAGCTGCCGCGCCTCGCGCAGGATCTGCTCTGCCGGGCGCGACATTTCCGCCCCGCGCGTATAAGGCACGACACAAAAGGTGCAAAATTTATCGCAGCCTTCCTGCACGGTCAAAAAAGCGCTGACGCCGCGCGCGCGCGCTGCGGCGGCCGGCGGCAGCGGCAAATGGTCAAATTTGTCTTCGGCCGCATAATCGGTTGCCACAATTTTGGCGCCTTCAGCCACTTGCCGCAAAATCTGCGGCAGGCGGTGATAGGTTTGCGGGCCGACAACCAGATCTACCGCCGGAGCGCGGCGGAGAATTTCTTCCCCCTCAGCCTGGGCGACACAGCCGGTCACGCCGATTTTGACCGGCCGCCCGCTGCCGCGCTCTGCCTGTAACCGGCGCAGCCGGCCAAGATCGGAATAGAGCTTTTCATCAGCCTTTTCCCGGATATGGCAGGTATTGAGCAGGACAAGATCGGCCTCTTCCACATTTTCAGTCGGCTGATAGCCGCTTTGGCTCAAACTGTCGCTCATGCGCGCGCTGTCATAAACATTCATCTGACAGCCATAGGTTTTGATAAAAAATTTGCGCGCAGCCGGGGCGGTTGTGGTTTTGTCTTCAGGAATCATAGTCTGCTTTCAGCGTGTTATCGGCTTCGGGAAGAGACGGCCGGGCGCTCCAGCCGGTATTCAAATAAAATAGCGTCTGACCGCCCGGGCGCAGCGCCGCCCAAAGCCGCATCAGCCGCGGGAGATTGATAATAAGCTTTGCGCCGGCCGCTTTCCCGGAAGCCGAGCGAGCGATATAGCGCCAGCGCCGGGCTATTATGCTCATCAGTTTCCAGAAACAATATTTCCGCCCGTTCCTGATATAAAAAGCGCAGCAAATATTCCAGCAGGGCGCGGCCCAGCCCGGCGCGGCGATAATTTCTGGCCACGGCAAAGGTCAGAATTTCCGCCTCATGATCGATAAGCCTGGCCAGAATAAAGCCGCTGAAATGCCGTTGGCCGGCGCTGCGGCTGTTTATGCGCGCGCCGAAGCCGAT
>Ga0157357_1000693_pt1 | contig 14294 bp, 13 predicted proteins | sample AttcapACBM1_FD_111485 | JGI IMG/M metagenome (GOLD analysis project Ga0157357, IMG submission 111485) | Fungus gardens microbial communities from leaf cutter ant in Botucatu, State of Sao Paulo, Brazil - Atta capiguara ACBM1 | ecosystem: Host-associated > Fungi > Mycelium > Unclassified ... | reverse complement strand
TTGGCCCCAACTTATGTATTGTACCTCTAACTGTTGCATGGTCATAATTTTAAATAAAAATTAACTAAGAGAACTAGAACTATCTTGATAGCCTTAGTTAGGAAAGTGAGACAATGGTCTTTAGGCAATTCTTAGTTGATTTCCAGACTAAATACTACAGAGTATCTACTTGGCCTTAAATACTAAGTCTGTAGTCAGAACTGTAGCTAGAGGAATAGTAATGTAGGGGGTAACTAAAAAGACATTATAGAGATAGTTTCTAGAATATAGGATGACTGGAAGTCTAAGTGATGAGTTACTAGAAGATGAAACATGAGAGGCTAATCCATGTGTAAACAAGCACAGATGTAGAAGTATACCTAGGTATGGTTAGAGTTTTATCCAGAGATCAGGAAGTGTATGTCTTAGAAGTCTTGGAAGTCAGTCTATAGTAGGCATGAGCTGTACTCTAACAAGTTATTAAACTCAGTGAAAATTTACCCAGTAGTAAATAAGCAGAATAATGTTGTATAAAAAGCAGATAAAAAAAATAGAAGATGGTACCATCACTTTTAGTAAAAATTAGTGGAGAAGAAGAATACAAGGTTTGAAAAATATTAAATAAAAAATATTAGCAAGAAAAACTTGGTCAGATAGAAGAAGAAAAAATAATATAAAGAAGTTAGAAAATTATGAAAGAAGTCAGAAGAGAAGAATTACCAGAGTGGCATATAGCAAACTTATTGTATAGATAAAATGATAGAAAGGATATCTGAAAAAATTAGAAAGAAATTGGAAATAGTGAAAAGGAAAATTCTATTTCTCTGAAAAAGAAATCTTTAGGAGAGAATACTGCATTATTATAAATAGCTTTGATATTTCATTTTCTTTTCTCTTAATTAAACAATATGACATCATGGACTTTGGAATAGGAGTAGAAGTACTGCATACAGACTAAATGCAAAATATATAAGTAGTAGTCAGTTGTCCATTGTCCATATCATACTATGCTTACTGTTCTTTATAATGCAATGTAACAAGCATATATTTGCCATATGTTCCATTGCTGCTTTTCTTGTTTCAAGTAATGTATTTTTTGTCCATTTCTCTCAACAAGGCAAAATAATACTTGCCCTATTCAATGTGTCATACCACACTCAAACGCAGCTTAGGATTGAAGAGAAAAGAAAATTGTATACTGATAGGCTGTCTGAAACCCTGAAGCCTCAGGTTGCAGCATTTTATAAGACTGTGTCGTCTAAAAGCGCATGGACTCCTTTCGCCTTTTGAGGAGACACCATGCGGTCACACAAGAACCACAGCCCCCAAGAACGAAGGCCTATCAATCCAAAATTAAGTACAGATACCACAGAGGAAGTTCACTACCTTACCCCCGCTAAAATGATCGGACGGAACCACAAGAATCGAGGTGGCGAGAGTAATGCACCCGCAATTGGATTTCCAGTCAGCAAAGGGAGGGATAGGGTGAAAGACAGTATTGCGATGCGTAGTCTGAAAAGATGCAATGTAAATAACTTCAATCAAAATAGTTTGCAGACATACGGAAGATCAGAACCATCAGCATGGGTAACAAAACTGCTGACAGAGGGCGTAACAAGTGACACAGCTACAAAAATTAAGTCTGCATCAGAAAGTTGAGCAGAAGCCTGCCCACTTACTTCCACCCGAGAAGAAACCATAGAAAATGCCGAATACAGCAACGCTGCCAGAGGTCGTGGCGCCGAACATGACGAAAACGAGACAGCCAGTCATGAACGATAACACGATGATGGCTAAATCAGAAGAACGCGTATGAATGATGAGGATGGCCAAAGGCATGGGGAAGATATCATACTGTTCAAAGGTCCGTAGTGGTCTGCAATCAAGTTGGGCATTATACGACCTACGATTGAAGTCGCATTCATGATGGTTAACTAGCTAGTTCAGTAAATTTGAAGCCAATTTACTCTGAAATAACCCACTGAGTATTTCGTGACACTAAGATCGATATGATGCAGTGATGACCAGAGCTGAAGATAAAAGACTGCAGAGATGTCAATGGAGATAAGTACTATCAAAACCAGTGAGATCACTCACAGGGAATAAAAAGACCCCAGAAAATCTGTCTCACAGGGACGCTGTCAGAATACTCTGCAAAACTGCAGAACTTGAGAGACCTACAAGAAAGGATCCAACCATGTAGAGGACATAAGCAACATCTGCGAGGATTTCCTTGACTATGGAGGTGCTATTACCCTTTTTCTTGTTGGGGGGGAGCCTCGTTCGCATAATCGAATTAGCGATCACCAGGAGTCCAAGATCCATAAATGCAACAGAACTTATGCGTCAGGGTCAGCGATAGGGCTTATAACGTGATAGGGCAAGGTTACCGAACACCCCACGCGAACTCAGCCGCCCCAAATATATTGTTCAGCATGATAGGATATATACAACCACCAAGACTGGAACCTTCATGAGAAGTGAGCACAGGGGATATCCAGTATTAACGATAACTTCACAAACCAGCGATCACAAGCCCCATAGCCAGAGACCTCCTTCTACGAAAGTAGTGCGCGGATATGGATATGCTGGGTATAAATATCAGACCCATTCCGATACCGGCGCCAACACTCTGCGCAAGGAAATATTGGTAGTAATGATGAGGCTTGGCGAGTGATAACATGAATGATCTAGGCTGTAGAATTGTATGGCCGAACACGAGAGACGGAAGAAGTTGTCACCCACGAGAAAAGGTACAGGAAGGAACCAGTGATCACTGCGTGGTGGAAATAACCCAACTCGAACAGCTTTCCAGCGGGAAGACCGACAGCAAAAAGGAGAAAAACTTGGACAGAACCTATCCAGCTGATTTCTGAGGGTGAATGCTCACTGAGAGAAAAACGCTAAATTCAACGTTAACGTTAACCAACACTAATGTTGGAAATTTCGCAAACACTAACGGTATAGTAATCCTGGTAAACTCCAAACGACTGAACAACGCCGAATGTACAGAACGTCATGATACAACTGTATGAAGGACTGAGCCAGCAGCCCAAGCATTGGAATCTACGAAATTTCTCACCCTCCGAGGACGGTCAACCATGCTCTTGCCCCTCCCTCAGGAAACTGAGGGGACTTGACTTGAGCTTCGTGCCGAAGGTCTGCAGGAGATTCGTGGGAATGCGTAAGTTCCTCGTCTTTGACTGTACTTTGGTCGTGGAAGGCCATGATTTTTAGAGATAAAAGAACCCAAGGTTATCACACGGTGGGCATTCTGATGTTAAGTTGTTATTGTGAATATCTCACGCGTGGAGACGACCTAAATTTAACATTCATGGAGGCACCATCAACCTGTGCTCCCCAAATATTCGTACGACAAACCTTCTCTTATTATGTCATTCCTCCAAGTGAAGATCTCCCTGTGTATTGAAAAAACAAATCTCATAGACAACAGGAAACTATTTCTTCATTCATGTCCTTGGATCTTTTCTTCTATAATGGAAAGATAACACCACTGTTATCAATAATGCCCAAGACAAAGCAATCTCACATTGATAGGTACTCCCACAGGCCATGTCCCACGGTTCCCGCATAGATCATCCGTTTCATGGATCCCTGGCTTGCGCGGACATCATTTGTCCCGGCACGTCGTGTGCAGGAGTATTGAAATTAGCGAGTAAAGATGATGACGTAAAGATGATGACGTACGGATGCTGACTGGGATGTGAATTGATGGAATTGTTTTTGATTCCCTGGCACTCCGATCCCTCAAGTTGACATTTATTATATTGGTAAATTTTAACTTGAGTAATAATGGATTCTGACATTCACCTCTCCCTTCGTTTATGCCTAGCGCGCACTTTTTCAAGAAGTTGGCTTTAGTCGGAAGCGGATATAAAAAGGAGATATCAATATCTGAAGTCGGTATGTCTGACATCAGTTCTGGTCATCAGCCATGCCAAATCCCAGGCGAGAACTACTTCAAGATTTAGAAAGAACTTTTTGTGATCTAACCTTATCATAGTCACAGACGCATCAGTTCTAATAAATCAGTTCCAACGGCAATGACATATGTGTCATATCAGAAGGTGATGACTGGACCGTGGGTGATTATCTTATCTATATCTTTAGTAGTGGACTGGCACAAAATTGTACTTGCTGTCTGCCGTGTGAAATTCTGCTTTTATCAGTAAGAGCCGTTCATCGAGATTGAGGAGATAGGCATGTTTCTCTTGCAGCTGATTTCATTTCAGTGCAGTCCGCAAAGAACGGACAGGACTGATCCCACCTGTGAGGTCACCTCGTATTGTTCGTCGAAGTTTCTATTCTACTACTTGTGCTAGGGACTACGCCAGGAAACGCAGGTCCATGAGTTTGTCTACAGAGTGAGGGTGGAGGAATTTTGTTTGTGAAACCTCCCCTCGATTTAAGGTCGTAATTTATGTAAAGATAGCACTACATAGATAGATAACAAGATTTCACCAACATGAAGCAGCATGGGAACTGGTCAGTATGTATATGCTACGTGATTCAAGAGAAATAAGTCCAGGGGGAGTCAGTATGTGCGTTGTTATGGTGGTCCATGCGTGACGATGACGATGACGATAACTCGTTCCTTCTATAGTCAAACCTTCATGTCAACAATTTTAGAATCGCGATTTTGGCGGCTTAATCATAAAGCGCTGGTACTGGGCGACGCCTACATAAATGAATTTCCAGCTCATGAAGATGACCATTTCCACTAAACCTCCAGGATTCTCTGTTCCTCGACCTGGGTCATGCTCACTCAAATTTGGGGTATACATTTTCTCTCGGCTTGTGTCTAGCCCATGTCTTCGGAGCGTATCCAATCGGCAATCTCGCTCACATGTGTTCTTCTTTTTCCCAGATGCATCTCAAGTAGTAGCTGAGATTCCCATTGGCCGTAGCTACTTATGGCATTTGGAAATAATAGCTTGTTCTGATATCATCATCGTGCTCAACGTCTGTACCTCGAACGCGTTCATTTCTCATGGTTCATAGTTTATTGGAGTCTGGGGCCTCGCAATTCCGGAAACTCCCCACTTAAAAGGCTTCTCTCGGGATTCCCCTAGTCAACACTTGAGTCTCTCTTTCTCCATGGCAGACCAGCTCCACGTACATCCACTTTTCCAGACCCGTACTGAGTTACTTTCACCTGAAGAAAGTATAGCTCTGTCCTATCAACGCGCACGCATTTTCCTCAGAACACATAGTGAGTCACCTCTCCCCGTTCTTCGTGATTATCTTACTGAGGATCAACAGATCTGACAGTACAGGACATCCAACACTGTAGCCCTAGGTTCTGGGCAATGATACGACATCCATTATGTGCAATGGACATTTCTATGTTCACCATCCTTGTGTGTCAGACCAACCTAGTCATCGGTACACTTGCTCGACACGTCAAAAAGCGACCTGATCTCAAACCTCTCATGAATCGGCTTGTGCGTCTTGAGGTCGGCGGAATTTATTTGCTTACGGAACGAGGCCATGGATTGGATGCTCTCAACATTGAGACCACGGCAACCAAAACTTCGGACGGTTTCATTCTCAATACTCCGAGGGAAGAAGCGACGAAGTTTGTGTCTTGCTAATTGTATCGGCGCCTAACTAATTCCCGTCAGATTCATGCCGGGATCGTCGCCGCGGTTTGGTATTCCTAAAATTGCCCTGACCATGGCACGCTTAATCGTGAATAACGAGGATCGAGGTACACGATTTTTCATCGTATCCCTCTGCAATAAGCACCAAATGTATCAAGGTGTTGAATCAATCTCACTGCCTCGTCGCAGTGGCACGCAGCCATTCGACTGGTCTCTCACTCGTTTCAATAATGTCCATCTCCCACCAACAGCGCTGGTTGGGTCCGATATCATGGAAGATACTTTGGTTCCCGTGAATCGACTTCAGGCCTGGTGGGATGAGGTTTGGCGTATCCCGATAGGGACCCTTGTGATTGCAGCGCCATGGATCTCAGCACTGAAAGCCACAGCCTTCATCGGTGGACGATATTCGATGGTTCGGAGTATTCTTGGTAAAGGTAGCCATCCTACTCCGATCCTTTCATTCCGCACACAACAATGGCCTATCCTTAATGCAACTGCAGTGGCTATGGTGCTGGATAGTTGGTATCCTGCAGTGATAGATGCCATAATGAATCAATCAATAGACCATAGGACTCGACACGCACTTGCTGTGATTGCTAAAACGACGATATGCCGATATTTCCAGAGATGTGTTTCTGAAGTTGCTGAACGCTGTGGCGCTCAGGGTACTTTCGAACACAATTATATGGCCAAGGTCGAAGTAAGCATCCAAGTCATATCTACTCCCAGTGAACTCTATGCTCAATAAAAAGATTAGAACGAAGCCAAAGGTGCCATTATCGCGGAGGGCGATGTTCTGACCCTCTGCATCCGCTTCTTTCCAGAATTACTTCTCAAACGATATGAAGTCTCCCTCCCTCCTCAGGAAGAATCATTGCTTGCTCGCCATGCCGCGGCACTTCTTGACGAAAACATTCAACTTTTTACCTTTCTTGACTGTGATCATCGCAGTGATTTATTCAACAACCTTCTTCTCCCACAGTCCCAGTCGGTGATCGAGGCCATGGGTCACGCTTTTGCATACTCTGCTGCACTTAAGGCCGGGCTACCACAATACGTCCTCGACCTCTATGAATGTTCAGTCATGCGCCTGGATCCAGCGTGGTACTCTGAGTGTGCTGGTATCAACAGACTCAACCAGCGACTCCGAGAAGATGCAGCTGTCTCATCGATGATTCCTCATCTCTCCACCCTCCTCTCAGATATCAACATCGAGCAATACATCACCGCTCCAATCGTCACTGATGCACAGTGGAAGAGTTATCTCAACCAACTCCCAGTGGATGTTGGAAATGCAGTCCCAGATCTTGGACAGTTCCATGCTATGTTATAAAATTGTTTTTTTCAGGGTATCGCGAAATCTTGTCTTTGGTTGTCGTATTATTTTAATCTTATAACCCAAACGTCAAAGTCCAAAGCCCAGGCCTCTGCTACTGGTTATCTGACTCGACTGGACATGTGGGAGAAAACAAACCCAAAAGAGAACAGTCCACTTCTGAGCTTAGAAAGCCGAGGGAAACGGAGTTCAAAGCTAAATCGTGAAAGCTATGACTGGACTGGACTTCTAACCTGATAGATTTAACGCACACATTTAACGCACACACACATCCCAAGGTCATCAGAATTCACCAGATTTCGGCTCAGTGGGAGAAAAAGAAGACTCGCATTGAATAGTTTCTATAAATATTGATAAGTAGACAATGCGGTGGTCTAATCGGTGAAGGCCGCATGAGAAGTGATCTATGTTACTTAATAATGAAGCCAATTTAGAAAGATCGGCCGAAGGTCACCTGCCCAAACCAGAACATTGGAAAGCTATGATCAATCCTTGTACGGGATTGACGGACCCACGAAGGAAGCTGTTTCAAGCTCTTTTCTTGAGCATCATGTATGTAATGCACTCAACACTTCGTCACTCCCATTTAGGCAGCTGTTAACTTTTTTGGTATTCATAGTTATGGAACCACTAGGAAACGCTGATTTATGCAAGCAATGCTTTTTACGGGGCGATTGATACAGTGTACTCTGTTTTTTGTTTCTCGCGATTATTGAGTCAAAGAACAACATCAAAGCCCAAAGGGCATACGAGCTCTGCAGGTGGATAAGTCTTTTCTGTGGTTCAGAACGGTTCTCGAGTATCTGCCATCTTCATCCAACAGTACTGCGTCAATGTTAATTACAAACACATGTAAATAAAACACAGGGTCTTTGATATTTCCTATTTCAAACTCTCCATTTGTTTCATGTTTTGAGGGACAGTATCACTGCAGTGACCAGATAGTAACCAGATAGTAACCAGATACGCTGTATGGTACTCTCATATGGTCTACAAATTTGAGCTCGACTATCTTTGCTTCCAGCCAAGACTGATGACATACAATGTTGGCCAAGAAGTCTTATATCATGCCCTTTTTCACAAGAGATGCGAAAAATCCTCGGATATCAGCCTCACTAACCACTTTGCCTTGCTGCGCAAACGGCTTGAGAAAGTCCATCAGATTGTTCCTGTCATTTCTGATGATTCAAGGTACACAGGACTTTCGAGTCACAAGAGACGCACCGCATGTTTTGAAACTGATGGATTGCATCAATCGCTCTGTCCCGTGGGATCCTCTCTAAGGCCCGTAATCCCAATTCCTCAAGAGAAAGTCCTTCACCACAAGAAAACATTCAGAAAAATGAACAGAGGACAGGTACGTTGTAAATTCACCGGAATCGGAATCTTCTGGAGGCTTGTATGTCTCTTCCTCCTCAAGAAGATATGGATGTGCTTGCAACGACGATAGACACTACTTCTATATGAAAAATATGCAGATATGATTGGAGAAACTACACACTGTATCACAACGGCACCAGCGGCTTCGGAATTCTTCTGTAAAAAATATATCTCCACTTCCAAGTGAGGAAGAAAGATCCAATGCAGTTTCAAGTCCTCTTGCATAAATACGAGATGCCACAGGATTGGGAGATGGCACAAAACATGCCAGTGTTGGTTCTGCAACGTCGTAAGAGGTTCGGGAGCGCTTGCTCTCCGGTAAGGGATCAAACGGAGACAATGGTCTCTTTGATCCTATCATAGGAGCGCCTGAGGGCTGTCCGGTCTCCAGTTGGGAATTCACATCACTGTGTAAATTTTGTTCCAAACGCCACGGTTCATCTGAACGTGGCCTGGTAACAATGATGGCGCCGGGAGTTCCCGCCCACTTTTGGAGAAATTCTCGCTGGAAAACACAGGCTGCACAAATAAAACTCTCATAGTCACTTTCAGATATGAGGGGTGATGGTAGTCCTGATGAAGATGCCTCAGAAGCGGCATCATCACCTTCCTGCGTCTCTATAGGACTTGGCTCTCTGGAACTAGGACGTTCTCGCAAGTTGCAGCAAGATTCGTGAAACCAATCCTATAAGGTATTCAGTGGATCATGCGGGATTTAGATTCGGTGAGCTCTCCGAACCTCACATGCTAAACATTGAATCATGGTTTCGCGCTCAGTCTTCGCGTTATATGGTCTGCCACACCGACAAAACATTCCCCGAAAATTTTGTCCGTATTTATTCGAGGTATTCTCGTCTTCGCATTTCGAGTGCAGGGTACATGGGTGTGCAATTGCCGTTGTCGGACAATCGCAGCGAAAGTTTCGTTTTGGAAATCTAGGAAGGAAACGCATTTCTAGATGGGGTAATTTGGTCGGGAGTGGGTTTACTTACAGCTCTACTTGTTCATGGTTCGTATGGCACGCAATGGAGCAAGCAGAGCAGATTCCGCGTTCTTCTGGACATGTCAGACAAAGATAAACGGCTTGCCTTGGGATGGTCAGCCGGATATCGTGCCGCCGGTGAAAATGAGTACCTCAATGGGCCTCTCGACCAGGTACATTGCGAAAACTGGTGAGGTAAGGCAAGAGCGGCCTCGCGTACAAGATCATCCTGAGATTTGAGGAAGTCTGCAAGTGTAGCTTCCATTGATTTCTCCCCGGGTTGAAGTGAGCCAGTAACAACTTCCATTTATGTCACATGATCATTATTCCATGGCGTACCGTGACATACCTTGCCCCGGCCCGCTAAATGCCATTCTACTTGCACCTGTCCTGAGAAGTCCAGCTTTGGCTCTTGCTGCCGACTCCAGATAACCTTGTGGATACTTTCTAGCTCACTACTTACCAATCTGCTGGAATAAGTAAGCTTGGGAAGAGGCTGACCCTGGGATAGTCACTCCAATCTGTGTTTTTCAGAGATGTTCACTACCACGAAAGGACCCGACCCCATTTTGCTCACACTTTTCGCCAATCGCTTCATGAGCATAGCGGAAGCAATGGGTAGATCGTTACAGCAGACATCAATCAGCACGAACATCAAAGAACGTCTCGATTTCTCTTGTGCCTTATTCTCCCCAGATGGCGACTTGGTAGCAAATGCTCCGTTTATTCCAATCCATCTAGGATCTATGAGTTTGTTAGTCGCATCCTCCGGCACTTTTCCACGCCCGCTTACTCTCCGGGAACAGTGCGGTCAAGTATCAGATGAGAATTCATCAAAGTTCACTCAAAGAAGGCGATGTGCTCATGACCAACTCCCCTCATGCAGGCGGATCGTAAGTTTTTGGAATATTGTGATGGAACTCCAAGTCATGTCCTTGCCCAGCCATTTGCCCGATATAACTATCATCACCCCAGTATTTGCCCCCAACTCCAAGGAGATCATCTTCTTCACTGCATCAAGGGGCCATCATGCTGACATCGGGGGAATTTTGCCTGGCTCCATGCCGCCTACTTCTGTGAACATCTTTGAGGAAGGTGCCGAGATTGAGAGTTTCAAGATAGTGGACGGTGGGGTTTTCGATAGGAAAGGCTTGATTGAATATATGATTGACAAACCGAGTCAATATCCTGGAAGTTCTGGCTGTAGAAATATTCGTGACGTTGAGAGTGACCTCAAAGCGGTGTGTCGGAGAAGTGTCTTAATCTTAATTTACTAATCCCATTGACTATCTACCAGCAAATCGCCGCGAACCATAAAGGAGTTCAACTGATTCATGCCAGTTGAGTCTACCTCTCTTTCCCTCGGAATTTCTGCTCATCTTCCACCTAGTTATGAATGATTATAGTCTGGAAACTGTGCAAGAATATATGTATCACATCCAAACTAATGCGGAGATGTCCGTTCGTAACCTTCTCAGGGCCGTTGCCAAGAGGGCCAGATCGAATGTTCTATCCGCTTTGGACTTTCTGGACGATGGGTCACCAGTGAGTGCATCCGTCGTTCCTTATACTGGCCTGTACTAACTGGCCTTTGATATAGATATCCCTTCGTGTCGAAATAAACGAATCAGAGGGTTCGGCTATTTTGGATTTTGAAGGAACCGGCTGCGAAGTCCGAGGGAATCTGAATGCTCCTATTTCAGTAGTCCACTCGGCTGTGATATATTGCATGCGCTCAATGCTTGATATGGATATTCCGTTAAATGCGGGCTGCCTCGTTCCGCTCGATAGTGAGTACCGACCCGGCGAATTTATGGTTCTCACCAATTTCAGCATAGTTCGAATCCCGGAGAAATCGTTACTATGTCCTTCTCGTACAGCCGCCGTCTGTGGTGGGAATGTTCTCACTTCACAGAGAATCGTGGATGTAGTACTCAAGGCCTTCCACGCGTGCGCCGCTAGTCAGGGTTGCACCAAGTGAGCTTTTTCTCGTATGGCTCTGAGTGAAATCTCTTTCAGTAGCTGATTTTTTTAGTAACTTGACCTTTGGCACCGGCGGAAAAGATAAGGAAGGGAAGGCTGTAGCCGGATGGGGTTATTATGAGGTGTGAAATTATGATTATGATTATGTGTGACTATCGGTGGTTTGATCTCACTCAAACACCATCAGACAATCGCTGGCGGTTCGGGCGCTGGACCCGGTTGGCATGGAACAGACGGTGTACACACCCATATTACAAATACACGAATTGGTGACGTCGAAATTCTTGAACGGAGGTATCCCGTCATCGTGCATCGTTTCGGATTACGCTCAGGGTCTGCAGGGATTGGAAAATGGCACGGTGGTGAAGGTGTTCATCGCGAGATTGAATTTTTGGAGCCCATGCAAGTGTCGATCCTTTCGGAGGCAAGCCGAATCTGATTCAGTGTCCTGTGAAAGAAACACTAACCATGTTGCTTTGTCGCCAACAGAGAAGAACCAGGCAGCCGTATGGCATGGAAGGTGGTGGTCCAGGCTCGTTGGGAAGGAATACATGGATCAAGAAGTTACGCTCAGAGGATGGGGACAGAGATGAGAAAAGCGACATGGGAGCGCGTGATATCAATATTGGAGGGAAAGCGTCTGTATTTATGGGTAAAGGAGACCGTTTGCTGATTGAGACGCCTGGAGGAGGGGCTTGGGGTGTTCCTGATAGTCAGCTGAAAGGGGAAAGGGAATATCCTCATGTCTATGCTTGGGAGCCCAGGGGTTCATTTGCAGAACGAGAAGCTGTCCAGGCTGCTTTCTGATTATACATCATATGAGCTGGGGGGTTGGTATCCTGAGTCAGATAGATGTATCTTCCACTTGTGCTTTCAGCATGTTCTAAAATCACGATTTACTTCTAAGTTCTGAATACAAACTAATTCTGAGATAGTCTATGCCATGTTGGGATAGCAAACTGCATTGGCATTATTGCAATTATTTCTAAGATTGCATTTGCAGTCTGTGTTATGATCCTAAGCTTGGCTTAGGTTGCAACTTGGGCAAAGACTTGAGTAAGAGTGGAGAGAATAATCAATTGGTAAGTAAGGATACAGGACTGTATCTACAACTATATGACTATAAGGAAACAGAAAGGTGTCCCTGAGAAAACAATGTGGAATCAGCAAGGAAAATATGAGGAGGCCTTTACTACTACATGAGGTGCTGACTGATATAACATAAGGATGATACAAGGTGTAGTAAATAAGAGGCAAGATATGAAACAACCCTAATATACATCCAAAGCATGTAAGACATAAGGTGAACATTTGTAGTATTATCAACTGTAACAGTCCAGCTGGATAGTACATTCATATCACTCTATTATGACTCTTCAGTCTTGGCCAGTTATATGGCTATCCTACTCATGTGTTCTTCTGGAGATAAGACTCCACAGAGGCTTGAAATTGAAGCAATATCTTGTCAGGCATGGTTCACACTCGAAGGCAAAAATCTGTGGGGTTAGTAGAGTTCAATCAGTATAGTCAATCAGTATGGAGACTTATCAAACTATATTGGGTTGTAGGCTTTCCAGAATAACTTTGACTTCAGCTTATGTACTATATCATCTATATATTGCTTAGTTGCAGTTTTAGAAGATGAAACAGAGTTCAAGAGAGGGAGTTCTGATGGAAAGAAGTGTGTCACCTTAATACTAGAGTTTAATGTTAATAGTAATAAAGACTATGGTTGTTGAACTATGATTAATTGTCAGACTGGAGATTGTTGTAAAGCATTCTGCTTAGTAATATAACTGATATAGTAATCAATGTAAAATTTCACTTCAAGCTTAATATTAGAGAGCAAATGTAGCTAGCTAGAGCATAAATATTCAATCCAAATAGTGATGAGCTATTAGTATATGTAAGATGCAAAAGAATTCTATAGATATAGAGTGATTCAGAGATCAGCTCAATCTACAACAAGCCTAGAAGTGATAAGATGTCAGCCTAGTAAAGTCAGTTAAGTTCTTCTTATTAATAGAAAGTAGTCTAAAAAAGTACTAAGTAGATATTAAGGCAACTAGAACCTATAACCTGTTGGGGGAACAGAATATACAGTAGCATAATACAGTGTAGACAACTGATAACTGTCACATCCCATTCTGGCCATCCATCTCATAACTATGAATAATGCTTATTTTCTCATCTATACTTTCTAAACACTTCTAGTGTAGATTAACTCTCTCTGTTCTCCTTTAGATATCCTTGCTGATCTCTGCCAAACTCCATGGACTCCATTTCTAATACTCAAGGATCACTAGTAAACTAGAATAACTCACTTAACAATCTCTATTCCAGATAAACTATCCTAAGTAGCATATCTAGTATATAAACTGGTAGTTTACATTATATTAGCTTATCCTGAAAATCAACTAAAACTGACATCCTCTTCCTGTCATGATACACTTGAACTCTTATATTTTATTTTTCTTTTATTTTTATTTTATCTATTTTCTTTTATTTTATTTTTATTTTTATTTTATTTTATTTTTCCTTTATTTTTTGGATAATGGTGATGTGTCATATGACATGATGTCATAGGCCTAGAACTTAGGAGAAGGGACTAGAAAAATGATATCAAGATATATATTTATGACATGTTTATCTTGTGGCTAATGTATAAACATTAGAGTAGGTTATTTATTGTTAATGCAGACCATGAACTATCTGTATAAATAGGATAGCAATATATTGGAGACTCCTTATTGAGTTCTTTTGTATTAAAGGTGATTTGTACTTACTGATTTTATCTACAATAGTAGTATGGAAGACAGAGATAAAAAGAAACTTAATGTTATAACCTTAGAATCTTAGAGTGGATTCAGAGGTCAAACTTTTGTATTGAGAAGACACAAGAGAACTCGATAGAGAGCTTTTTACAAAATAGTCTACCTTATATACTTCTACAGATAGTCCGTGCTAAGTACTGTGCATCCTATCCTAAATGACCATATGTAAAGCA
>Ga0157357_1000690_pt1 | contig 14327 bp, 8 predicted proteins | sample AttcapACBM1_FD_111485 | JGI IMG/M metagenome (GOLD analysis project Ga0157357, IMG submission 111485) | Fungus gardens microbial communities from leaf cutter ant in Botucatu, State of Sao Paulo, Brazil - Atta capiguara ACBM1 | ecosystem: Host-associated > Fungi > Mycelium > Unclassified ... | reverse complement strand
CCACTTTGTACTTGGAACTCTATCGAGTTCTCTTGTGTTTCTCTAATACAAGAGTTGTTCTTATTTCCAACCCTAAGGAATAAGTTCATAACAAACATGCTGTTGACATGTACTTTGACATTATTCTTCCAGCCCCAGCCCTTCTCCTAGAATCTAGGTTTATGACATCATGTCATCTAACATGTCATATGACTGTGATCATGTGTCTTTTCATTGTCCAAGAAAAAGAAAAACAAAACAAAACAAAAACAAAAACAAAAGAAAAGAAAATATTAAATCAAGAAAAATAGATAAGAAAGAAAAGAAAAATGTTAGTATTCCAGCACACCATAATATCAAAGGGGTTGTCAAGAAAACAAAACAATTATTCTTCAAAGAAAAAATTCAAGAAATGGTCTTAAGAAACAAGAGACCTTGAAATCTAATGAATTGGGTCAAGAAATGTAAGCTACTGGCTATCAAAGCTCTACAGTTCTATGGACAACCATATATCAAACTTGAAGATCTTTAGCAAGCATTTCATTACATATTCAACTCAGCTCAAAACCAACAAATCAATTCATAATTACTTGATGAAGTGTTAGTAAAGCCTATTTCCAAGTGGCTGCTTTTTTAAAAAAGATACTATCAAAAAGTGTAGGAGTTTGTCAACACCTGGGCCTGATCATATCTTGTGGCACTATCTTCATCAATCATTATTTCCAAACAAAACAAGATAGTTTATAATTTTCTTAAAGCATTTCAACCAATTGTCCTTCTCAATATACTTGGAAAGCTCATCAAGAAAATCATTAGTGAAAGGTTACAAGTTCAATCCATTTGCTCTAACTTTGCTCACTCCAATCAACTTGGAGGATTGAAACAGCTGTTACAACTTAAAGATCTTAGAGCTGGTCAATAAGAAGAATCTTGTATAGAGTTTACACAAGAGAACTCAATAGAGAACTTTGTACAGGATCATCTACCTTATATACCTCAGACTACTGGTCTGTGCACTACTACTTTAGCCTACCCTAAATGACCATATATCTACCTTAAGGCTACTATGTATATAACACATGGTATGATGTTATCCCTTCCAGAACCTTCTACCATTTTTCATTATGGCACATTATCATGTGACAGTGTGACAGTGACTTGTGACATCCCACTGATCCCTAACCCTAGTTCTAAAAATAGAATAGACTGAAAGAAACAAAAAATAAAATAAAAATAAAATAGAGTCTAATCTTTGTATTTCTAATAATAGCAGTTTATTATAGATGCTGGTTTATACTTTACCCATCTTATTTGCACAGGATGGGTCAAAGGTCTCCATACAAGGACTTTGGGTTTTAATATTGCTCAGTTCTTTTCTTCACTTAACTACATCCTTTTTTTGATGATTTTGGACAAGGCTGGCTTCAATTCAAGAATTTCTTCTTTCTTTTCCAATTATTTAATTGATAGAAGAACTTAGTATATCTGGAACAATTTCATTTCTCCTTCTTTCAGAGCAGATGTGGGTATAAGACAAGATTCCACTCTCTCTCCCATTCTTTTTACCTTTGACATTGTTCTTATATTTTATATATTTGAAGAAAAAACTAAAAATATTTTACATAATATTCTGGTCTCTACTCTTTCTTTTGTGGATGGTCTTTTCATTTCTTAAAAAAAATTTTTGAAAAATTGAATGTGAATCTTTTTTATAGTTATAATATCATTTTCTCTCTTTTTGAATAATTCAGTCTCACCATTGAATATGCAAAATCAGAGGTCTTTCATTTTTCTAGGGTGATTAAAAATTTTAATCCTCCTCTCTTGGATCTTGGTTTATTAGAAGGCCCTCTATTATAACCTAAAGAAAACTGGAAATATCTTAGATCCATATTCAATAAGAAATTCTCTTTTCATCAACATATTTGCTTTTATTCTAACAAGACTCTATTGACCATCAAAGGCATGAAAATGCTAGGAAACTCTACTATGGGTCTATCACTCTCTTACAAATAACTACTGTACTGTACATGCATTATACCAATTGCTCTCTATGGTTTTTCACTCTAGTACTTCAAAGTTGTCCCACTTTATCACCCTCTCAAAAAGCTTAGAAAAATACAACAAAGAGCAGCACTATAGATTATGGGTGCCTTTTATACATCACCTTCATGAAAAGTTAAGGTAATTGTCAGCCTCATTCTAATACACCTTCATCTTGAAAAAATCAGTAGAAGACAACAACTGAGGATAATGTCTTTACCAAAACAGCATGCTCTCAACTTGCTTTTGAATAAACATCTTTCAAAGAATGTAAATCCTCATCAACTATTGCTGGGAACTCTAACTTTCAGACAATGTCAGAAACTCAAGAACCATGTTGTTAATTCCAATGATTGTCTGAATAGCTTATTTTCTTCTTTTAACAGCCTGCATAAAGAAATCTCTTCTAGTTTTCATTTAGTAGACAATTTTTCTGATTGTTTTTCATTCCATACAGTAAATTGCAGAGATAAAGATGTTGTAAAAGCCTATCTTCAAAATCTCAACAGAACTATTGAAGACTTCTGTATAGATCCTGAAACCATCATTATTATTTTTAATGCTAGTATCAAAAACAATGTCATCACTTCTATATCACATGTTTGTTCTCATCAAAACATTTTGGCCAAAACAATTCATTATGCAATCAATATCACTTCTACTGAAGTTGAACTATTCACTATTAGATGTGGAATTAATCAAGCCATTCATATTCAAAATGTCCATCATATCTTTGTCATCACAGATGCTATCCATTCAGCAAGATAGATCTTTGATTTGTTCTCTCATCTCTATCAACTACAATCTATTACAATATTCTAAGATTTTAGAGAATTTTTCAATAAAAGGTCTAACAACTTGATTGTCTTTTAGAATTGCCTGAGCAGTGCTAAATGGATTTATCATTTGAATGTTAAGGACTTTAGCAAGAAAGAAAAGTATAACTTTATTATTTGTAACTGTCAAATGATGTTTCAAACATCAGAATTTAAGAGAAATAAACTTGATCTTCTCAATGAGGAATACTCATCTATCAAGCCCATATACACTAAAAGAGGTGCTTGGCTCAAATTATTTGATTATTCTAGCTTATTGTATACAAGAACTATAAAAATAATTACTAACTATACTCTGATAGGTAAATATTGCTTGAGGTTCTTCCCCAAAGAATCTTTTGATTGTCCATGCAGTTTATATCCAATTGAGTCAAGATAATACATTCTTCACAAATATAGGAGATATAATAATTATTAGAATTCCAACAGAAAGTCTTTAGTATATTTTATTGCCTTTTTGGAGTTCAATCTAGGTACTTTTTCTTTTCATAAAGGTATCACTTAATAGTGACTTCATCTCTTACTTTATCTAGTGTAAAGTAGTGTCACTTATTTCTTATTTTACTTTTTGTTCTTTTTTCTCTTCTTTTTTCTCTTCTTTTTCCTTTTCTCTTTTCTTTTTCCTTTTTGTCTCATATAAGTAGTTACATTGTAGCTACTATAGTCTACTACCACATCCTGTGTAATAAATTGCTGATTTAAAAAAAAAAGTTCACCTTGAACAACAAAGTTATTACTATTCAAGGTTAACTATGAAAAAAAGTTAAGAATGGGCTTCAAGATAAGGAAAAAGAAATAAAAAGATATGTAGATAAGAATAAGAAGAAGACAATGTAGTATAAAGTAGGAGATAAAGTATCATGGAGTACAAAGGATTTGGTGTAATAGATGAGAAATAAAAAGATAAAGAAAGAAGTTAATAGAGAAATTTGTAAGACCATATAAAATAAAGAAAATCAGAAAATCCAGTAGAATTAGAGTTACTAATATTAATGAAGATTCATACAGTGGTAAATATGAGTAGAATAACATTGTATTAAGAGCAAATAAAGAAACAGAAGATTCCACCTCCTTTAGTAAAGATAAATAGAGAAAAGAAGTATAAAGTGGAAAAAATGTTGAATAGAAGAAAGATGAGAGAGAAACCAAAGAATATACAGTTTTTATGCTAGAAAATGAGGATTCTGAAACAAGATAATGTCATACAGCATGTTTTACATACATTGACTTCAAGGATAACAGATGGCCTTTTAGAGTAGGCTAATAGAAGTATAGCATGGACCAGTAGTCTAGTGTATATAAGATAGACAGTTTTATACTTGAAACTCCATTGAGTTCTCTTATGTAATCTCTATACAAGGTTCTTTTTCTTGATCTACTTTAAGGTTTTGAGATTATAACAACCTTATATAATAGTAGAGGCTTTATTATGTTTTTCTTGTTTTTTCCTCATTGATTCTTCAAGGACATTTAACCTATTTCTCATGGCTATTAGGTATATATAGTTGTAGATACAGTCCTATATTTTTATACTTTACTAATTGATTATCTCCTCTACTCTTACTCAAGTCTTTGCCTAAGTTACAATCTGAGCCAAGCTTAAAATTGTAACATTCGGTAAAGTATTATCAAGCTTATCTTGTAAAAGAAAAGTGCATAGTAGTTAGGCTGTTGAAGAATTATTGAAATTACTTTGTAGTAGAATCACAGATGAGCAGTTAAACCATCAGAAGAACAGCAATAACATTGTAGCAAGAGAGACCACAAATTGTACAGACAAGGTCAGATACCAATTATTGTAGTAGATACCATGAACAGACAAAATGAACAGACATAGTTAAGAAATAACAAACATTGAGGTATTAGAAGAAATATTAAAATTATTGAGGATCACTGAAGAATACACCTCAGATGGAAACAGAACAACAAAACTAGCATCATTAAGAAAAATATCAACAGCATCTATACCAACAGTATACAACAAAACAGTATAAGCAGTTATGCTAAAGAGCATGATTCTAGATCTAAGATAGCTTGATAGTAACCAAACAAAATTTAAAGATTGGTAGAGAGAAATCCAATTGTTCCTCAAGAGTAATAAAGTCATAGCAATAGATGACAATATCACAGCAGTTTTAGTCTGACCTAGAGGAGGTACAGCAAAAATCTATGCACAAAAGAAGATTGACTAGATAAAAGAAAGAGACAATGTCTAAGATTGAGATGATTTTGTCAAAGAAATCAAGACAGCATTCAGTGACAAAAGCAAGATAGCAGATGCTGAATGAAAGATCAAAACATTCAAGCAGAAAAAGAAACACATTATAGATTTCATAATAAAATTTGAAGCATTGGCTATGAAAGCTGAAACCAACAACATGCATACAATATTTTTGCTGAAGAAGAATATTAGGAGTGACATAATCAAAATGATATTAGGATATTTGCCTATATCAGCACCAGAGATACTCAGAGATTGGAAAGTGGTGATCATATTAGTTGGACAAGGATAAAAAACTATAAAACAAGATTAGGAATTACTTACAAAGAAAAAAAAGCACCCATAGACATTGGAAAGTCTAAAGACAACTACAACAAAGATAGGAAACCAAGATGTTTCAATTACAACATCTACAGACATATGGAAAAGGATTGCTGGAAGCCAAAGAAAGAGAAGAAAACCAGAAAATACTGGGAGTGTGATAAAATAGGACATCTTGCAAAGATTGCAGGTCAGAACAGAAGATAAAGAATAGAAGTATACAAGAGAATTCAGACAATAAAAACAGCAACAAAGAAAAGGGTTTTATTGGAAGTTCAGAGTAAACATGATACAATGAACCTCTGTAAATAATAAATCTCTTAATTAATATGTTATTCCACAATGAAGAGATAACAAAGAGAGGGAACTCAATGTATGCACAAATATAAAGACATCAAACAGAAAGAAATTATGGCTCAAAACACTAGTTAATTCAAGATATACCTATACCAAAATTAATAAACAACTAGTGAAGTAGGAAAGGATTAAAATAGAACCCATAAACAGATTATTCAAGGTTTTCAATGCAGATAGAACTAAGAATGAAGAAGTAACAAGATTTACACCACTAGAATTAGAAATCAACAAACACATAGAAAAAATCAATGCAACAGTTATAGATTTAAATGGTATGGACATATTCTTAAGATACAACTGGTTAATCAAGTATAATCCAGAAGTAAATTGGGATTAAAGAACAATATAGTTTACAAGATGTTTGAAAGAATACAGAACATGGCACCAGGATATTTCATTCACATTAATGTCAGAGTTGAAAACAGTGGACTCTAACTATTTTTCTTTTTCTTGTTTTTTTTATTTCTATTTTCTTTTCTTTCATTTTCTATTTTGAGAACTTAGGGTTAGGGTTAGTGTGATATTAAACTGTTACATGTCATGTGACTCTGTCATAGTCACATTGGAAAGATGTAGAAGGTTCTAGAAGAACAATGTCATACAAATATATAACACATGTTGATCTTAAGATGAACACATGGCTATTTAGGATAGGCTAGAAGTAGAGTAGCATAGACCATGGAGTTTCAGTATATAAGGTAGACAATCCTGTATAAAGTTCTTTATTGAGTTCTCTTGTATAAACCCTATACAAGGTTCCTTTTTTTAACCTACTCTAAGGTTTTGAGATCATAACAATCAAGAACCGGAAGATTACAATCAATAAAAGATAACATCAGGAAATTAGCAAGAAATCTAATTTAATGAACTCAGAAGATTTACTAGAATATATTTGACTATTTACATATCTATTCAATAAGAAGAAATTTGAAAAATTACTAGAGAAAAGAAAATAAGATCACAAAATTAATTTACTAGAAAATGTACCAAAAGAATTAAATACCAAAGCTTACACAATGATAGTCAAAAAAAACGAAGCACTAAATTAATGTTTATAAGAACAACTCAAGATAGGATTTATAGTAGAATCAAGTTTGAGATATACAGCACTATGCTTTTATATTCCAAAGAAGGATGTCAGAATTGTAAATGATAGACTTAATTATATTCTATTTCTCTTTTATTTTATTTTATTTTTAAGTTTCTTCCTTTTTAAGACTTAAACAAAAATGTAATATAATATTATATGTAATCAAGGTATGACACATATTATAGTCATAGTTATACAATCAAGTAACACAAAGAAAGTTATAAAAGGTCTTGGAATAGATGATATCATATAGTATGATAACAATATGTTTGCCTTATGGTAAGTATATATACTTTAGGATAGGTTAGTTGTATTGTACACATAGACTATGATCTATAGTATATAAGGTAGAATAATTTGTACTTGAAACTCTATTGAGTTCTTTTATCTTTACTCAAAGATCTAAGTTATAATAAAGGACAGATCTCTATGATTAGTATAGAACTATATAAAATTAAACTAGCATATGATAAAGAACAAAAAACTATTACCATTGATTGGAGAAGTAATCAAAAAACTTAAAGATGCAAAATACTTCAATAAATTAGATCTTATCTAGAAATACAACAATATATGAATCAAAGAAGACAGTGAATAAAAAGCAGCATTTTCAACAAATAAAGGACTATTTGAACCAAAAGTGATGTACTTTGGACTATGCAACTTGCTAGGAATATTCCAACAAATAATAAACAGTATTTCCTGAAAGCTTTTATATAAAGAAGTATTGGCAAATTATATAGACAACTTTGTTATATCTGCCAAAACTAAGAAGGAACTTGAAGAAAGAATAGTACAATTTCTAAAGATAGTAGAAAAACACAATCTCTGTTTTAAATAATTAGAATATGATTTCAATGTTACAGAAATATCTATCTTAGGAGTAGTAGTTGGATAAGGAGAAGTATAGATAGGAAACAATAAAGTTAAGGCTATCAAGGAATGGAAAACATCTACTAAGATAAAGAAAGTAAAAAGCTTCTTAAGGTTTGCAAATTTCTATAGATACTTTATCAAGAACTTCAGTCATATGGCAAAATCTCTTAATGAACTCAAGAAAAAGAAAGAATGGAAGTGAAAAGAAAAACATTAGAAGACATTCAAAGAATGGAAAGAAAAAATCACAAGTCAACTAATACTTACTCCATCCAAAAGGGAAGGAAAATTCAGAGTGGAGATAGATGTATCAGAACATGCTATTGGAGGAGTTCTATCTTAGGAACAAGAAGAAAAATAGAAACCAATTGTGTTTTTATCAAGAACAATACAGATAGCTAAAAGAAATTATGAGATATATAACAAAGAAATACTAGCTATAGTGAAAGCTCTAACAAAATAGAAACAATACCTATTGGATACCACAGAAAATTTCAAAGTCTGAACAGATCATGAAAATCTCAAGTACTTCAGAGAACCACACAAACTCAATAAACAAGAAGCAAGATAGTATCTTAAGCTGTAGGACTACAATTTCATTTTACAATACTGTCACAAACTTCATTTAGCTTGTATCTCCATAACTAGTAAACTGATTTATACAAACTAAATTGTACTGGAAAGCCCCAAATAAGGGCTATTCATACATATGCAGAATATACAAAAGTAACAATGAACAACTGAGATATCAGGCTATCAGTAACTATAAAAGCTTTGTTGGCTAATATCTCATAAATGGCTGAATGAATCCACATGATTGAACTTGCATTGGAAAATACCTATCAAAATATTTCTAATAATATATCATATATTATATGAAGATTAGTATTCATAGAGATACAAGCATATCAATGTAGTAATATAATTAGTTACCTTCTAAAATTAGCCTGATATCTGCCATGACAGATGACAGCCTCCATCAGATATAAGAAAACAGCTTATATACAGACTACTACTTTTATATATATATACATCTGTGTTTTTAAATCTTAGACTTAACAATATTAATTATTATCAATTATTATTCCTCATTATCATTGATATCTATATTGATATTCATCACTATTGTCATTATTCTTAAACTTCTGAATCACTTCTAAACTTCTAAAAGTGTACCCAAGATTTAGATATCACAAACAAGTGAGTAGTTTATTTTGTGATACATTCAACTCTGAGACCAATTCTAGTTTTGATGGCTGTTAGTACAACCCAAATCCCATTCATGGAAGACAACCTGTATCAAGAAGAAAGGGAAGCTATTAAGTAGCAGAGCACACATGGTTGTTATATTGAAACTTTGTTAATAGTAATAAGTTATACCAGTTACTTTGCTATTTATTAACAAAAAGATAAAGATATTAGTCTAACTCCTTGTTGTAGCAACCACTCGCCAGAATGGCACTTGTGATATGCTGACTTCAGCAAAGCTCTCAGTAAGCTATCTAGTAGTAGGGATTACAAGAGAACTCGATAAGGAGCCCTCACTATATTATCCACTATATATATACATAGCTTCTGGTCCGTGCTACAACAATATCTATCCGGCCCTTAAGTCCATGCTGCTATCTCATGTCCATTACTCATCTACCATGCTTCTACCTTAAGGCCACCATGCTTCCTACATGTGCTCTGACATCATACTCTTAATCTCCACTGTACATATGCACATCATGTGTATACCATGAGGAATCCTTGTCCCTTGACATCATCCCTAACCCTAACTCTAATCTAGACTCCTCTCGATCCTTCTAGACTGTTAGTCCTTCCAGATTGTTCTAAACTCTATCACATGACTTCCAGATTACGTGCTCTCCATCCATTGTAGACTAATAATTACTACTGTCCTATATCTGTCCTAACCCTAACCCTACCAAAGTCTGTCCACACTCTCGTCTTATAACACTCCTGGTTTATATATTCCATCTATCTATCTGACTATAGAGAAGTTACCACCTTGATTTCAAGTAGTCTGTAAAATTTCCAGATGAAAAAGGCCACAAACTGTAGACTTCCATCCAAGACTATACAGTGAGAAAGACTGCAGTTTCCAGATATTGTGCAAGAGAAGTCATGCTAACTGTTATGGTATACTCAAACTCTAATATTTTTATTTTTATTTTCTTTAATTTGATTTTCAATTTTATTTTGTTTTGTTTTTGTTTTTCTTAGACAATGAAGAGGTATGTGACCATGGTCACATGAGGTGTCACATGATATAAAGTCATATGTCTGGAATGTGGTAGAAAAGTCTAGAACAATAAATATTAGGGAATGTGTTTACCTTGTGGAAACAGTGTAGTAGACTCATGGGTAACACATGTATATTAGGATAGGCATATTTATCATTAGCATGGATCATGTATCTATTATATAAATAGTATAACAATGCATCAGGGACTTCTTGTCAAGTTCTCTTGTGATTCCTACAAGATACTTTACTTATAAGTCTACCTTAGTGGTTCTATTAGTCTTTTGACTAGTGGTCACCACAACACTATTCCTTTTGCTGTGATAGTAATATGAATCAGAATAAAATAAGCTTCTTTTGACACAAAGTCTACCACTGTCATCATCACATCACATTTGGAAGACTCAGAAAGCTCCATCACAAAATCAATACTTATAACATTCTACTAAAAGTCTAAAACTAGCAGCAGATAGAGCTTATCAATTGGATGATATTACATAAGCTTGGTCCAAGGGCAAAGATTACAAGTACTAATATATTGGCCAATATACCATGACATCTAAGGCCACCAATAATTCTGTGAAACTAGTTCTAATATCTTCCATCATCTGCCACTTTGATATCATGATGCAAAAAAACAATATAATACCTAAGATTGAAGGTCTGTAAAATATATATCTTATCTTGGAAGAGAAGCAGATTATTTGTTTCAGACCACTTAGATAAGTACAGAGACTTCACAGATGAGTACTGGAGCTCTCTAGCTACCTCATCTACTATTTTCTTCTGTCTCCCATCCTGGTTTTCATGACAAATATCTCTAAGAATACTGTGTTTCTCACCTTCCAAAGCAAAACTGTCTATAGTACAAACTATAAAAATTCTGGATAGAGGAGTACTATGTTCTGGTTGTTCAAAGCTCTAATACTATAATCTGATTGCCTAGACAATGTATCCAACTTCCCCATGAACCTTCTGAGCCTATAATAGAGTAAAAAGTCAAACCTCACTAGATAAAGAGACTACTGGATATAATAATAGTTGAGCTTCTTTACTGCTATAAAGTATTTGAGATTTTTGTGGTCAGTCCATATTTCAACTGGACTTGCTGCTTCTTCCAAGAAGTGTCTCCATTTCTCTAATGCACAGATAATCACTAACATCTCCTTATTGTGTATTTTATAGTTCTGTTCAACTAAGGACAAGAACTTGCTGAAAAATAAAACCAGATGTTACTTGCTATCTGCTTTCAACTGTTTAGCATAGGTACAGAAGTAACTATCTTCTTCAGAGTATTAAAGAACTCTTATTGCTTGTTCTCCTAGGTCCAAGTGCTAAATGATCTAGTAATATCAAAAAAAGACAGGCTATAACAGAAAAATCTCAGATAAAGCAACAGTAGAAGTCAACAAAACCAAGGAAGGCCTAGACATTACTCTAGGACTTTGGAACAGGCCACTCACAGACACTGGAAATCTTGACTGGATTCATCTCAACTTTGTTTTCAGAGATGACCAACTTAAGATATTCTATTCTCTTCTGCTCAAACTCATATTTCTCTGGATAGAGGAAGAGTTTGTACTCAGCCAAGATTTTCAAAACTCATTACACTGCTCTTATATGCTTTTCCATAGTCTGGATAAAGATTAGAATATTGTTCAAATATACTACAACAATTCTCTCCATAATCAAATCTTAGAAGATATCATTCATTATTGTTGAGAAAGTTGCTGGACTGTTGGTCATGCTAAAGAATATCACAAGAGGCTCAAAAAGACCTCTATTAGTACAGAAAGCAGCCTTCTATTTATCTCTTGGTTTGATATAAACATTATTAAACCCCAAACAGACATCTAGCTTTGTAAAGTATTTGGCTCCTCAGAGCTGAGAAATGAGTTCTGAAATGAGTGAAAGTAGATATTGGTTCTGTTTCTTTACAAAAATAGATTTAAAACCTTGAATATAGCTAGGGAGTGAAAGTAGCTTCTTATCTATTGTAGTACTCTTTCAGAAGGCCTCAGAAAGTCTCTGAGAAGTGGTGGCTACAGCTTGGATGTCAGCAGAGGACTTCTCCAAAAGAATACATGTCAGGAATATCTTGTCTCCTAGTTCTCTACCAAGCCTTTCACACTCAATTGTCATATCTGGCTCCTCATTTTCTTTTGAGATTTGAGAGGATGATCTGCTTCAACATACAGCAATGGTTTGCTCTTCCATCTTTCTTGTCTTCTGAAGATCTTTGTAACCATTACATCTTGGAGAACAACATGGTATTTCTACCTTTCCTTTCTCACAGTTAACTTCTGGATTGTAATCTTTGAGCCAGGAGAACCCTAGTATCAAGTCTTGCTTGTCTAGACTAGAAACTGCAAGCAACATCTGCTCTGAGTGTATTTTATACCACAATACCATGTTAACTGCTTCCAAAATTTGACTAGCTTCATTAGCAGTCCAATAGACATTGAATACAGTAATAGGCCAAGAGATCTTCCAAGTATTGGTCTGATGCATCCAGACAAATTTCTTGTTAATAAACCTTCTAGTTGTACCAAAGTCTAGAAAAGCTCAGATAAAGTATCATTAATAGGTATCTGTCATGTCCAGCTTAACTTAGAGGTAAAGGGATGTTCTTTTCATATCTAGGAAACTAATGGTAAGGTATAACAGAAGTCACTTTTCCTATTTCAGACATTTGATGGATAAGGGAGAACTTTTGTGAAAACATAGATAAAGTGATATATCTGGAAGTTTCATCATATTCTTCTACTGGTAATACAGTGAATTTATTTACTAGCAACCAGAGTGCACAAATTGCTAGTTGCTCTACACAAAATCCTGTTTCAACAATTTATATCTACTATCTAAAGAATCTACATTTTCTAGCTCACACTGTTGTAGATCTTCAATATCTTTGAGTGTATTGAGGTCTTTCATTAACTTTTTCTATTGCTTAACAGTCAGATATCTTATATCAATCCTTACTAAATACTCCTAGATGAGATAACTTAGATGTTATAACTCAAAACCCTTAGAGTTGGATTATGAGATAACCTTATATTAGATAATACAAGAGAACTCGATAAAGAGCTCTTTACAAAATAGTCTACCTTATATACTCCTATAGATGGTCCATGCTAGCTACTGTGCACCCTACCCTAAATGACCATGTGTAAAGCATGAGGCCAACATATAGTATCCATGTTGTATAATGTCATTTTGTTCCAGAACCTTCTACTTCTTTCTCTTAAGTTTTATGATCTATGTTGTGATCCCACCATCATATGTGACTGACGTGAAAGTGTGACCAATCACTTCTAACCCTAACCCCAGAGTTCTAAAAATAGACAAAATAAAAAATAAATAAAAATAAAATAAAAATAAGAAAGAAAATAAAAAAAAACTAAGTCCACTTTCTACAATCTTGACATTAGATCTCTACAACAGTAACATCCTATTTTTAGTACTAAGCAGATTTTCCAAGTAGTATTAATATCTATGAGAACATCTAGGGAGAGAGTTTGTACAGAATAATGCAGATATATAGAAATTGGAGAAGGATATAGATAAAGGTTAGAAGTAGCAGACAAATCCTGAGATAAAGGTATGAATGTGCAAAAGTACTGTTGAAGTTATCTGGTGGTTTGACTAAAAAGCCTCATTTGTCTGTTAAGCTTAATTAATATGTCTTATAGCTTCAAACCATATAGTTAGATCTATGTCTTCAAAGTATCCTACTAAAAGAGTGGTTATTTGGTTTTGAATTGCAGTTCAGAGACCTCTTCTAAGCTTGACTACTATAATATAAGAGTGAATATAGTTAGCATTAGTATCAAGCATAGTTTACACCAGAGGTAAAAGCCTATGAGGTTGGCTTAGAGATACATAAACTTGTGAAATGACCTTGGCTTTAACCTATATGTTACACTGTCTATTTGTCACATAATCACAACTTTAGATAAGATAAATGGATGAAGTCCAAGATAGAAGTGATTGTTGATTGGTATGTTATCATTGAATACTAAAGATCAAGTTCAATAAGAGTTTATCTTTGTCAATTATAAAACTAGCAAATTACAGTATAACTACTAGTCTTATATACAATTAGGTAGTATAGAAGATGCTCAGGGTTTCAGTAGTATAGACCCTATCATCCCAAGTAGAGGTTTTAGTAGTAAGACACTAACAGAAGTAAGGAGAACTCTGTCATAGAAGACTAAGTTGGATAGGAGTATCTCTATTATGGAAGATGGAATATTCGGATTGTTACATCACTGCTACAAAAACATGTTGTGAAAAAGATGGCCATAATGGAAGATAGGCTTGTATAATAAACATTGAAGAAGTAGTATTACTATG
>Ga0157357_1000688_pt1 | contig 14347 bp, 12 predicted proteins | sample AttcapACBM1_FD_111485 | JGI IMG/M metagenome (GOLD analysis project Ga0157357, IMG submission 111485) | Fungus gardens microbial communities from leaf cutter ant in Botucatu, State of Sao Paulo, Brazil - Atta capiguara ACBM1 | ecosystem: Host-associated > Fungi > Mycelium > Unclassified ... | reverse complement strand
GGTAGATATTGTTGTAGCACAGACCACATTGTATTTATATAAATAGAGGAGCAATGCAGCAAGGGCTCCTTGTTGAGTTCTCTTGTAATCCCCACTACTAGATAGCCTACTGATAGCTTTGCTAAAGTCAGCATATCACAAGTGCTGTTCTGATGAGTGGTTGCTACAACAATATGGATTCCAACTCTAGTATTTTAAGAAAGTCCTAACATACTATTCTCTCAAGAAGTTGAAGAAAATGTAAAAAAGAGTAGCTCTATGGATTATAGAAGTATTTTACACATTACTGGTATTGGAAGTCAAAGCTATTGCTAGTCTTATTCCTATTCAATTTCATCTTGATAAACTCATAAGATGATATCATTTCTGAATAGTAATACTTTCCAAGCAACATGTAGTCAACACTCTCCTTGATTCACATCATTCCAAACAAGCTGCTACTCATCATATGGCTACAAGTTGTCTTACTCCCAAGTAAAGACAAAGAATCAAAAGTCCTATAATAGACATCAATAATCATCTCAGTCAAGTCTTACCAGTCTTCAATAGTCTGAATAAAGAATTCTCTTTAGGATTCCAATTAGTAGATACTTTTTCTGATCATTTTTCTTTTAATATAGTAAATTGCAAAGATGCTGAAGTAAGAACTACCTATCTCAACAAATTTAAGAATGTCTACCAAAACTCATCTAATAATTCCAACATCATATTCATTATATCTAATGTTAGTGTTAAAAACATTTCATTTACTAAAGCTGAATTATTTGCTATAAGATATGATATCAGTCAAGTATTTCAAATACAAGATGTTATATGCATTGCCATTGTTACTAATACTATTCTAGTGGCTAAGAGAATTTTTGATTTGACCCATTATCCATATCAGTTATACTCAATCATCATCTCAAAAGACCTTAGGAAGTTCTTCAATAAGAACCCTAATAATACTGTTACTTTCTGGGATTTTCTGAGCAATAATAAATGGCCCTCTCATTTACTAGTTGATAAAGAATTGAAACTCCACAAAATTAGTCCTATTTTACCCAGCAAAAAACATCATGGGATTTTAGCAGAAAAGAAGAATGCAGCTTTATTGTGAAGAAATAGCAAATGTACTTTTAAGCCTTTGATTATAAGAGAAAAAATTTCCTTGATTTAGACAATAATGACAGTAATCCTGTCTATTCTTCTTATTCAAAAGACAGTGTATGGTTGATACATTTTAATCTCTCCAACTCTTTATGTACATATATCACTAGACTTATTATCAATTATATATCCATTGGCAAATATAGATAAAGGTTCTTCTCAAACAAATTGTGTGCATATTTGTGTGATAAGGCTCCTATTAAGACAAGAGCTCACATATTATATGACTGCAAATGGTATCAAAAGTTATGGAACTCTAAATGAGAGTCTTTCAAAGATATTCTCACATTCCTCAAATTTAAATCATGGCACATTCTGCTTTCAAGAAGGCATCATATAGGTTTATTTTCATACCCTTATGTAGTTTAATGTTTTCTACTTTCTATTTTTCATTCTTTCTGTTTCTTTAGTTCTTATTTAAGTAGTTACCTTGTATAGCTACCATGGCCTACCACCACATACTGTGTAATAAATTATTGATATGAAAAAAAACCTAATATTTCTACTATTGTAACAAGTAACAGGGTACTAGAGTGATGTAAATACACTATAAGTATATAAGTAAAGGTTTAGTTCATAATGGATTATGTCTGAAAATGTAGTGAATGGGTATATACACAACATCTACTCTATCATCTATTATCTTTCTCATCTGCCCTCTTTCCTACCTAAAATTATAACCATGTGACATGTATTGCTACTCTTACATCATCTATGGATAAGTTATCATACTTGATCTGTTCATAGATAAGTACTATCTATTTAATTTGTCATTTTGTGTAATATCCATGAAATTTCACTTGAAGCAAGAACTACACTTGACAATCTTACATGTATCAAATGTTAGAAAGAAACATACACAGAAAGCATAACAATAGAATGGACAACTGTCAGCTACTCACCGATTAATGTCAATTTAATAAGAAAAGTAACATGTATATGTTCAATATAAATCTCATGTTTATCTGTGTCAACTTTCTTACTTTCTTGAGAATAATCCATCTCTAGCGAGAAGCAGTGCTATAACTTACCAGGTCAAAATGAGATATAAATAATTATTTCCTTCTTAGTACAAATTTAACAGTGTGATTTATATTGAAGTAGGTGTCATGTCAATTGCCAGAAGATGATTTTACCCACCAAGTCTACTTGGAAACCCTCTATCTACGGCATGAAAGCTTGATGACCAGGGAAGCAAAGATGTTCAGCAACAAGTTAAGCTTTTGAATAGTTGAAAGTTGTTGCTGCTCATGGATAGAAGATACTAATATAACTTCCCTCGATAATAGACATGCCAGACTTGAGAGACACTGGGGTGTAATCTTTGTCGCATATGCTGATGTAACTGATTGCCTGTAAATGTATTCTCAAGTGCTTGAAAGCAGAAAATATATACTCTAAATGAACCGATGTGTTCAAGACATCAGTGACGGCGCCAGATAATGAAATAGACTCCTTGTAAATTGGTTACGAACACCCACCATGCCGATCATCAACCGACAGCTATAAATGCTTTTGAAATTGCGGAAACGGCACACAGAACCTTCTCCCGATCCTTGACTTCCCTTCAGCATTGGATCCCATGATCTGGTTTCAAATCTTCCAGGACGGTCCTGAATTCAAGGCCCGGACGCACAGGAAAACGTTTGTGCCACCAAACTTACCACTCAAAGACTTATACAATGCCATTCCTCAGCACCTGTTCGAGAGATCGGCGCTTAAGAGTAGTTTCTACATTGCAGTCCATGTGTTCTTCACGGCTCTTTTACATGTCTCTGCGAAACGAATTCCAGTCACCCTGGACCAACTTCCTGTGACGTGCAACCACCCGGGAATTACCCAAAATCTTGTACAACCTATCATATGGGTGTTCTTCTGGGGCTGGCAAGGCATGTTCTTTGCGGGAATCTGGTGTTTAGGTCAGTCACAGACGTTTGTGCCACGTCTTTTTCTGACGCAAGATATCAGGACATGAGGCTCGTTGCGCGTCCCTCTTCTCCCATAAATCGGATGCTGATCTATTTCCTAGGCTGGACATGATGCTCTTTCTTCGAGGCGTTGGATCAATGCCCTATTCGGATTGTCGCTCCATACATTCATTCTGACTCCATACTACTCATGGCGAGCAACCCATCGGTCACATCATGTAGGTATAATTTTGGTCTCTTAAGCTCAATTTTGATCTCTACCCGTTTCATAGAAATCGACGAACAACATAGAACGTGACGAAACCTATATCCCACCGACCCGCAAAGGTCTCAAACTGCCTGATGGCCGGGTAGCAATAAGGATGGACTACATGGAGATTTTGGAAGAGACACCGGCATTCACATTGTTCAAGCTGTTTGTTCGACAGTTTTTGTAAGTGGTGCCTTTGCCGCTGCGTGCTCTGGGTATACTCAGACAACTTGCCTAGCGGCTTCCAGCTATATTTACTGTGGTTATCCTGTTGCTTTAGCCTGGACGGTTCCTGATCTATTCTTAGGCATAATCGAAAGGGAAATCCGAGATACCCAGCCTGGACAAGTGTTAGTAAATTTCATTCAGGCCCTTATGGATAAACGATGCAAGACCATATTTTTAGCACTACTTACCCACTTCTTTACTCTTTCGTGCTGAAGAAAGTAATGCCTCAGTTACATCTCGACATCGAGAGTTCCGTACTGAATTCTGTAAACCGGTCGATAGGATCCTTGGTTGTCATTTCCGACGTGGCCATCCTGTTAATGCTTTCTCTGCTTGCCCTTTATGCGAGGAGCTATGGCATGAAGTCCCTCTGGTGCTACTATTTAATGCCTTGGTTTGTAAGTTTCCTAACTATCATGATACCATGATCGTCGACCCTGAAACAACTGTCAGTTTGCACATAATTGGTGAGCCTGCCCAAATTTCAAGTAATTGATACTGAGCCATTGATTTCAGGATGGTCATGTTCACCTATCTTCAACATAGTGATCCTACGATTCCGTATTATCGAAAGGTAAGAGCATCAAGTCACAAAACTACTGGCAAAAAAGTGGGTGACATCCTCCAGAGTGAATGGTCCTTTTCCCGTGGTGCTCTTGCAACAGTGGATCGTCCTGTATTTGGCTGGGTCGGCCGATATGTTTTACACAATGTACGTATGCTCGATTTGCAATAGTATGTCATCATTCATACCTAGCCACGACAAAGATAAATACGGATCACGTTGCGCATCACTTCTTCTCGAGCATCCCCTTCTGTGGGTCACCTGCGGGTTATCCTTGTCATACATCTTCAAAAGGCTGATGATCCACGAAGATAATTTACCGGCTGTCACAGAAGCTATCAGACCTGTCTTGGGTGAATATTACAATTACGACTCAACGGTGAATACACTGGAGTGAAAATGGACTAATGAATCTTAACTGACCATATATCTACTTTCAGTCTGTTCTCCGTGCCTTGTGGCGCTCGTTCACGCAATGCGTATTCGTGGAGGATGAAGGTGACATTGTGTTTTTCAAGAACCAGTACGGTGAAGCTCTTCTTGAAGCGATCACCACGAAAAAGTCAGATTAAAAACTTGCAACCAGTCCACCGCTTCTCCCGCTTTTCTGAGTTGGAGAAGAGTATCGATCAATGTAGATATATATGTATATACACAAGATTGCGGAATATGTTTCTTGATGAATTCAATGTGTTCATTGGTCATTTCGACTGTTTTTGTGGCACAAGGACCTTGCTCCTTTCGTGGCTTTCGGTTACATCCCTTTTATTACAGCATTCACTGTAATGTATGATCAAGGCAGACAGGCACTGGAGTCGAATCATGATTGACAGAAGGGAATACGTAAAGTACAGATTGTTGAACTCCATCTTGATTGAGTCGCAGGCTGACCTGCCCACAGAGAAAGTCATATGAAGTGCCAACGAGGAAAATAACAGAATTCTCGTGAATTATCGTGTTTTTTCTATACGATCTTACCTGGGAGGCAATTTGTGGGTAATTAAGCTAAGACAACAATCTCATAATGACATCAAGGAAGAGAAAGAGGGGTGTTATTATTGGGATAAGAAGTGACACCACCCGGCATGTGTGATATCTACGCAACTCTACAAGCGTTAATGTAGTCGATGACACAGCACACAGCCGAACGCGAACCCCATCAAAGAACACGAGCCTATGACCAAATTATAGGATAGTCACCTTACCAAAATAATCCAAATAAGAATACCAATGAAAGCAACAGACGCGATAATGACGACAAAAGTCTAGGTGGGTCTGAAACATTACCGGCTGTCGGTGTCTGAACCCGACGCAGACGCGGATTTTGCAAACGGTATCCCATGATCACTGGTAACTGCAAGTTGCTCGATGCCTTTCTTGCCGCCTCTGAAATCGCCCTCGTAACCGTCATCATGATATTCTTCGTCATCAAATTCAGCTTCGGGATCATCTTCTGCTTCTTCTCCATTCATTGATTCTTTCAACTAGATATGCGGTAAAGAATTGAGCTCTTCGATAGAAAAACAGAGAGTTCACCATCTCGACAAGTTCGTGGCATTCGTTGAGATGTGCCATGACTATGCCCTGCCCTTCTGGTATTGTACCGTCCACACTTACGAATCTTCCTTCTTTACGCAAAGAATCAATTTGGTGTAAAGCCAGTTGATACTATAGAATTTAAGAGTACATTAGAGTGAGAGGACGAGAGAAAGACGTACAGGATAGAGGTCTCTGGCATTGAAAGGACCACCGTATTTCAACACTTCGTTGAGGCACTTTTTGACGGTAGATAATTTATTAGCCTGATGAAAAGAAGTAATTTGAGTGTTTCAGAACGATGGAGCCGAAAAGAAGCATACGATCGGCATGAGTTCTTCTGAGACCGGCTCGCTTGATGACAATAATCGATAAATTAGACCATAACATCTCCTCAGCATGTATAACAGCACCTAGCAAAAACGATAAATGCATCATTAAAATCAATTGATAACTCACATATTGCCCCGCGGGTCTATTCCCATCCGAATCTACAAACTTGCCATCTACTCTCATCCTGTCAATTTCCTGCAAGCTCAGCGAATAATTCCATAGATCTGTCTCCCGCAAAGTCCATCGATGTGTCAACACGAGGCTCTCCAATTCAGCGCGGATATGTTTAAGGCGATCATAGATAGGTTTCAAAGAGGAAGAGACATGTTTAGAATCCTCCTGAGCTTTAATTTCTTGTGCAATTTCAAAGCATTCTTCAAGAAGGGAAGAACAGATTGCCTGGGATGCCGGAACTATACCTCCAGGGCCGAGAAATTTACCATCTACCCGTGTCCTAAGAAGTCTGGGTTAGTTTGATAGACTAAGGATCGAGAGAGAAAACGTGCGAGTCTATCTTTCGAAGTTCTTCTTGCAGTGGTTTAAGCTCAGCTTTGTGGGGCTCTTCTTTGGCGGCTAGTGCTACGAGTTGTCGACGGATGGCAACCAACTTCTGATGTACAGGTACAAGTTCGATATCCAGGATCGCAAGTGAATCTTGTAGTTGTTTGACGACCAAATCTAGTGGCACTGAAGTAAATCTGCCAGGAGGAGAGAAAGCCATTGATGGAAACACACCACACTCGTTTAATAGTCGTTCAAGTAGAGTCGTCAAAGGTTTGGGATGTCTCCCGCTTTCGAAGTCATGTTGCACAATACCTCGGAGTTCCTGCAATCGTTGGTCAAACGGCGCTACGTCTGATTCATTGTACACAGCAGATTCATTCATATGGTTGAGTATTTGCTAGGAATTCAGGGATGAGGCTATTGGTAATCAGAGTAGAATGGGAAGACTGACCCGCATGGAAGCGATCTGACAATAGGTTGCGGGCGTGTCTCTTGTTTTGCCGATTGTGAGATAAAACAGAGACAAGAGGTTGAATACATCTGCGAGTGTTGTATCGAGACGGTTATTATACACTGTACTGGCATCCCGTACATCGTTGAGCCTGGTTACTGTATCCCAGGAGCGGTGTCGGGGATAAGAGATAGAAAGTCAGCAAGGAGTGGGGATGCCACAAATGGGGAGAAGCGAAAGACGGATGGAATGCGCACCCTGCTTTACGACGTCGCGGTAGAGAGTGTTCACATCAGAAGCCCTGATGCATTCGGAGCGGTTCTTGAGCGCGGTCAGTCTGTTCCGGATACTAGATACCATGTCAGACAGGAAGAGGATTGAAAAAAGCAGGACATACTTGATGAGGCCCTCGAGGATGGGGAGTTCTGGAGAGCAGACTGAGGAGAGAAATTAAGAGCACAAGGACGGTGACATACCTTCCTGTTGGACAGGAGCTGACATGGTCAGGGGAGAGATTCTGATGAGCATCAATCGATTCAGACATAGCAACCACGTGTCCATCGATATCCTAACAAGCCAACCACAACCATTGCTTCCTCCCCATGGACAAAATCAAAGAGGTAAGCCCATCTTCCCTTACCTCCCATACCTCACTCAACTACCCCCAGAAACTCACCAGCCTCCGCAACGACGCTGACAATGCCATTGCACGCGCCGAGGACGCTGAGGCTCGCAACAAGAAACTCGAACAAGAACTCCTTGAGAGGGAACAGGAGAACACTTCCTTAAATCATCGTCTGACTCGTTCCGACGCCGAAATCGACGAGCTGGAAACACAGATCAAAGACCTCAAGCAGAAACTCACAATCTCCAGCGATGCGACCTCGACAAACGAAGGGTTGGCCAGAAAGGTTCAGCTGCTAGAGGAGGAGCTCGATGCATGTGAGAAAAACCTAAGGGAGACCACTGAAAAGTGCGTAGACTGGCACTTGTATTCATTCTTGCCAACACACCTGCAGGTTGAGGCAGGCTGATTTGAAGGCTGAACAATGCGAACGAAGAGCACAGAGTCTGGAGCTGGAATCACAACGATTGGAAGAAGCACTCGCGGTCCGTACTATCTTCCCTTCATGTCTTTTCTGCTTATCCCCTTTTCTGCCCCAGAATACCAAGAAAGAACTCAAGAAAACGCAGGAAGATCTAGAAGGCCTCGTCAATTCCATGGAATCCTTGTAATGTATCCACCGCCGACCTCGTATTACGGCCAAATACCATGATACCGGCGTGGTGAATCTCCTATGTTGCCAAAGTCCCCTCATGACCTCCTTATCACTCAATATCAGTCAGCGTAAGGTTGATTGAATACATATCTGCACCCATTCTTGGTGGCATATTTCTCTTCTGTCATCCGTTTCTTGCGAGCTCGGCGACCTGAACCGCATTGACATCGGTAACGATTAGATTGCAGTCAATATCCCCCCAAACACCCGATCGAAGTTAACCTCGACTCCTACACCAGTGTGTTGAGCATTTTTAATCAAGAATGAGTCGGTCTCGCTGAATTTTACTGTTCTTGGGGCTGTGACTACATGAGAAAAACATTGGACTGTGGATTTCAGCAGAATTTTAACTATCTCAAGGTACACTGAACCTGCCATATATGGCTGCCATATGGCTGCCGAGATAGTGTTTGTAACTTGTAAATTTTGACTTAGATTTCTGTGTGTAAAATAAGTTAGTCCGTCTCTCCAAATTCTTCACATCTGAGCTCCATGTTTCACTGATAACACCAACTCGACATAAACTCATCTAGACCACTCTTGAAAATGGACACTTTGCTTGTATTGACAGCAACCGTCACCAGAGACTGGGGCAATTATAATGCACAAAGCATGCCCAAGCTTGTCATCTTTAGCAAGGAGGATGATTTGGAATATGTCAACCGTATCGAGGACGACTCTCATTATGGGCATGAATTTATAAATTCAAGAAGTAAAACTACTTTATAATTGCATGATACCTGACAAAATCACTGCCCGCACGCACTATCGTTCTGTGATTCTGTCTATAGATTCATATCCACCACTTTCTACCTCCCGTTCCCCCAACTATCTTTTTCTTACTTACTCTCCTCTTCCTCTCCATTAAACTTCAACGAAATCGAATTCACACAATGTCTTTCATCAGCTATACATTGATACATATATTATATTGTCATCAGCCAAACAAGAAGCTGAAAAAATTTCACGCAACTTGGAGTAGGAAATCCTTCCCCTTTAAAAACATGTCCAAGATGTCCTCCACAAGCCGTACACGTAATCTCAATACGTCGCATACCCAAACTATGATCTTCGTTTCTGCTCACTGCACCAGGTATAGCTGTGAACCGAACAAGAACATCGTTTTGCTTTAACAATAAAAAAAAAAAACTCCCAATCGACGCACCATCGAAAAATGCTGGCCAACCACAACCGCTCTGGGAGGATCATAAATTGATTAATATCGACCAAAAAGAAAGAATCATACATTGAACTTTGCACAGCTTTTATACAATGGCGTACCACAACCTGCACAACCGTATACCCCAACCTTATCAAATTTGTCGTACTCTCCAGTTCCCGGTCCTTCGGTTCCCTTCTCTCTCAGAATTCGAAACTGTTCCCCAGGTTCGATAACGAAAAATCATCCGGAGATCTGATCAAAAGACGTACTTGTTGAGGAGAAAGAATAACCCTCCATTCGTCCTCTGTTTTATTCACAGTCGTCATTGTCCGTTGGATAGAGGATCCTGTGTTGACAGGCTGACCCAGCTTCAAAGATTGAGGATTCAAGTGTGTACTCCGTACGCGTGAACGTCGTAACAGAGTGGTTGTTCTCAAGAACATCACCAATAACACTCACGTGGTATTGACATCAAGATACAGATGAGGTGGTGGTTACAATGTTAAAGTGACTATACACTCATATTCATTCAAAAATTGGGAATGCTACGGGTTTGGTGGGCGGTCATGTGGATTTGTGATGCGGAAACTGGATTTGTCTTGCATCGAGTCTGGTGGCAAAAGTTAATATAGAGTTGAAGTAAGGCAGGAATACCAACCATTGTTTGTTTTGTACTCTAGTTTAGTGGTTGGTGGAAGGTTGAGCACTCTCTTGAGGGTGTCCCTGGGCCGCCAGATAGTTGAAATAGTGACCAGCTGCTTTGCTAGAAGATACCCACCGAATCTTCTCCCGTACCCTGAAATCCACCTCAAAACGGTTCCAGAGACTAATGATATCCTCATTCTGCCTCACACTTATCGTGCACCCACAAATTTCGGGATAACAGAGCCCATCTTCCCTCTCTGGTGGATCGGGATCTCCGCGACCAGTGCACTCATCGAATTGATCGCCTATGACAGCCATCACGAGATCTTCCCATAGGCGATCAGCTATACCCTTTCTGAGGCGAATGATCCATTTTCCGCCGGAGATATTAAGAGGGTCTTCCCATACCGGTTTGCGCACACCGACGTGGAACAGGAGGTAATCTGTGGTGGGTTGGAGGGCCGATGGCGGGGTTAGATGTGTCCAGATGGACCAGAAGGATTCAACCTGAAGAAGAAAAGGGGGATGAATGATCTGATTTTGAAGACGAGGGTATACGGACCGAGCTAAATGCAGAGATTTTTTTGACGCCCTCCTCGTAGTTGACATTCTTGATCCCGGGTGCACGCTGCTGACGGAACCAAAAGACCCATCTGTTGAGTTGCAAAGGAGGTCAGTGAGGGTAGGTGGAAAACATACATACGTGTTTCTCAGGGGATGGACGAGGGCGGTTGAGGAGGAAATGGCTGGAGAGTCGAGGGAGGAGGAAAAGAGCTTGGAGGGCGGTGCACGGGAACGGTAGCGGGTGGGCATGGGAGGGCTGGCATAAGGCGATGCTGACATAAGACCAGTGGTGCTGACATAAGGCAATGCTGACATAATACCTATGATTGCTGACATAACACTAATGAGGCTCCTGCTGCGCCCCCACCCGAGCCTCTGGCCCCTGTCCTCCTTTGTCGGCCTTACAGACCTCAAGACCGGCGTCACCATTGCCCTCCTCTTCGCCCTCCTCAACAAGGTCGCTGGTGTCTACGGCCTCATCGCCGTCCTAACAGGTGCAGGCGGCTCCTTCGCCCAGCTCAGTCTCTACATCTACTCGGTAATTGCCCTCGTCGCACTGACCTGGGGTCTGCGGGCAGTCAAAGACGTGCGCTTCTCTCTTTTTCTTGTTCTTTTTGCTCTTTTTTTTACAGCCTCGTTGCCAGGAGGATCCAAAGCAGACCCTCTACTTTGCCCACCTTTTTGCTGCAGATCATGTCCTCTCCACAGCCTGGACCATCTTTTTCACCCTCGTCTGGTGGGTCTGGACCCCTCACGATGGTAGGCGTCAAGCAAATTCGCCAGCACAGGAGGCCATGATGCAAACAGCCAATATCACCCACCACCTCACTCTGGCAGAACGCCAGGCCGCCGCCATGGCCATCTGGAACCACGAAAAGGGAACTGCTGCCACTGTCATCCTGATTTCTTGGCTCTTCAAGGTAATGCCAACTTCCACATCCTTTGTCAACGTCTCTCATACTCTCTCTGTCCAGTTCTACTTTGCCCTTCTCATTTATTCCTACGCAACCCACCTCCGCAAAGGATCATATCGCGCCCTCCCGCTCTCCCGTTCTTTCAACTATGGTCCATTATACGAACCAGCACTCGACCTCGCCGACGAAGAATTTGACGCAGATATCTATCCTGTTCCGCTGCGTAATCTCCCCACCGCCACATCTTCCTCAGGTCGCAGCCCCAGGCGCACAGCATCTGCCTCCTCAAATTCTACTGCCATGCAACACAAGTCGAACGGCTCTCTTTCCTCCTTTGCAGACTTTGTCAGTGCCCCGGGCCGCCATCCGAGAAGGTCCAAGAACATGGGTGGCAGTGTCGTGGCGAGGGACAGAGGATTGGATATCGAAGAGGTTATCTTCGATGAAGATGAATTGACATACGTGTCCGGTTCGTCTTCTCGCACCCACTCCAAGCTCGATACCGAAGGAAGTAGTACCGCTGCTAGTACTGATGACGAACGAGGTAAACACGGGCCTGACTAGAGCACAGTATCTTACCGCTCTTTTGCTTCTTACTATCCCTTACTCCATTTTTTTCTTACTGTGACAAGGCTATATTGTTTTTATTTACCCTATAGCATCATCGCAATTACAATCACTTGATAAACTGGCAGAGGATTATCAGTCAGAACGCTTCTATATACATACGAACGTCTCAATTCCTTCTTTTCCTTGACCCGTCTCTATTACATTCCTTTCTATGTCTTCATTGACGGTGGATCGTTCCCGATGCTGGAACGATAGACAGATTACGAACATCTTCGCCCTTCCCCTTATCCTCCTGCTCACCACTGTTGGTCTTCTTCAAGCGTGGCTTCCTTCTTCTCCTTCTCAATATCAATATTGGTGTCGCATGGATTATCGCCAATGACAGTATTCAAAGTTGTAGATCGAGTGAAATTGACTGTTCCACATCCAGCGCCAATCTCACGCACAGACAAAGCCTCAGGATCGGAGGAGGCTTCGGCATTAGAAGCTTCCCCAGCCATTCGCCGACGTAAACGTCGTGCACGTGGATTCAAGATCAGAGCAGCGAGAATAATGATAGAGTCCATGACCTATACATAAGAAAAAAGAGCATAAATCAATTATATGTCGAAGGTAATCAATATCCACTCACAGGAACGGAGGTGTAACTCGCCGCTGCAAGGCCATCAAAACTACTTGAAAACGCCAATGAAAGGTCGTTCAGAACACCCCCAAGCATATCAATAGCAATAAAAATATAAGATATTCCTTTAACCTCGCCCAATTTGTAAATCTCCCAATATTGGGGTAGTAACCCTGCAGCTATGGTTATGGCAGAGAGAATACCAAATAGTTTTACAGGGGCAGAGATTCCACGTTCGTAAGCTGGCCGAGAGACGAAAACGAGCAGGACTTCCATTGCGCCAACGAGAATCATTGCTCCAACGGCCATGAAGACTGAAAGACGCTTCTTGTCCTGGCGACGAGGATCATAGTACAAACACTGTGAATATTGAGTGGAATGGGGACTGAGAGTCAAGAGAAGGGGAGGAGACATACCTGTCCCCATGATAAAAACGCCAAGAATCCAAACAGCTGAGGCTGCAGTTGAAGCGGTATATTGAGACGTTGGAGTACAGCATAAACACCTAAGAGAGCTGATGAAAAGCCCCATATTAACCTATAAAAATTCTTTGTCCTGAGGATTCGAAACAGAATTGGCAAAACACAAACATCATCCAAGGAGAAAGACCAGCTGTATTTTTCTCTCGGTAGCTTTTCCAAATTTGAGGTATAATTTGACCACTCCAACAAATTGTGCCTGTATATTGAACTTTCATTGGATGTCACTGGAAAAGAAAGCGAAAGACTTACCCATTATGCCAAGCACATTCTCAGCGATAGGATTCGGTGCCATGTCCTAATCGTTCTATCCTTTCGCAGAACTTCGTTGTAGAGATAACAAATGGTTGAAGTGGGGAAAAAACAAACCACTAATCGTTTTTTAAGGAGTTCCTAAAGGCATGAACTAGGACACAAAAAAATATGGTACTAGATAAAAGTAGAATGGACATGCCTGATCTTAAAATTGGAGGAGAGGAATGCGAGTTGATGGGTGGGTAAATTGCTTACCAACCCTCAAAATTGTACTGGAGTCCAATTTATCTACTCCGTTCCTATACCAAGTTATACATTCGCACACCACCAAGCGGCAACCAGATAAACTTTGACTTGTGAAGGTTAGAAGCTGAGCGAAAGCTCATTATGACTATCAAGTTATCTATCTCAAAGTGATGCGAATCATGAAATGGAATTTAGTTTAATCGAGATGGGATTCAGGTAGCATTAGGGTGTTTGACAACATAAGCCACATGCTGCCCGAACAGTGACAGGATCTTTAGCTCAATAAACATTCTTGATTATCAGATGGCACCTAAGAAAACTGTTGAATAAACATTATGCTTATTCATACTCATGCTTATTCACTCATGACTGTGACACAATCGGCACACTTAGTCATACACTTAGTCATAAGTGTCATCTATTTATATTTTTATATCAGTGCAGCATACACACATATTCATATTGTTTTTATATTCAGCTCTCTACTAATAGCTTTATTATATTGGTAAGTAGTTATCAGTTGTCCACACTGCACTGTGCTGCTGTGCACTATTTCTTTCAACAAAAACTCAATTCACTCACAGTGTTACAAACTCAAGCCCTTAGAGTTGGACAAGAGAAAGAATCTTGTATTAGAGTTAACACAAGAGAACTTGATAGAGAACT
>Ga0157357_1000687_pt1 | contig 14368 bp, 11 predicted proteins | sample AttcapACBM1_FD_111485 | JGI IMG/M metagenome (GOLD analysis project Ga0157357, IMG submission 111485) | Fungus gardens microbial communities from leaf cutter ant in Botucatu, State of Sao Paulo, Brazil - Atta capiguara ACBM1 | ecosystem: Host-associated > Fungi > Mycelium > Unclassified ... | reverse complement strand
GGCGGTTATCGACGGCGACGCAGCAGGGCAATTACCGCAGCCAGCAGCGTCAGAGACCACACCGGCCAGACGCCCGCTTTCGCGTAGGGCGTTTCCCCCTGGGTCGGGGTGACTTTGCTGGTCAGGACATCGCGGGTGAACTGCGGCAGAATTGACGCCACATCGCCTTTCGCATCCACCACGGCCGTGACGCCATTGTTAGTGCTGCGTAACAGCGGACGACCCAGTTCCAGCGCCCGCATCCGCGCCATCTGGAAATGCTGCCATGGGCCGATCGAGTGACCAAACCAGGCATCATTAGAAACGGTCAGCAGGAAGTTCGTATCGGGATGGAAGTTGGCCCGCACCTGTTCACCCAGCACGATCTCATAACAGATCGCCGTGGTAAGGTGATATCCCGCCACGCTGAGCTGCGGCTGGAGATAGTTGCCCCGGCTGAACGCGGACATCGGTAAATCGAAGAACGGAGCCAGCGGACGCAGCAGATCGGCCAGCGGCACAAATTCACCAAACGGCACCAGATGATTTTTCTGGTAGCGGTTGCCACTGAAGTAGTTGTACGGCGCTTTGCCGCCCAGCACGATGACCGTGTTGTAGTCGTGATAGCGGTTCTGCTCCAGCCGGGAGTCAACAATACCGGTGACCAGCGAACTGCCGCGCTGACGCAGCTCATCATCCAGCGAACGCAGGAAGGGCTGCTGGTTGCTTTCCAGATCGGTTATCGCTGACTCCGGCCAGATAATGATCGGCGCTTTGCCCATCAGCGGCTGACTGAGGCCGGTGTAAATGCGCAGCGTGTTGAGCAGCTGCTGCGGGTCCCACTTCATGGATTGCGGAATGTTGCCCTGAACCAGCGCCACCTCGACGGTGCGTTCGGGCATCGGCTCAACCCACTGGAGGTAGCGCAACGGCCACGGCAGCGCCAGCAGCAGCAGCGCGGCGATCAGACTTCTGACATTGCGCTGCTGCAGGGCATAAGCCAGCAGCCCGGCGATAACCATGAGCAGGAAGGTCAGGGTTTCAACGCCCGCCAGCGGTGCCAGACCCTTCAGCGGTCCGTCGATCTGGCTGTAACCAAACTGCAGCCACGGAAAGCCGGTCAGCACCCAGCCGCGCAGAAACTCGGTGATCTGCCACAGCGCCGGGGCGGCCAGCGCCAGCCGCCACAGTGAAGTGCGGGGCCACAGGCGGTTCAGCACACCGGCAAACAGGGCTGGATAGAGCGCCAGATAGGCGGCGAGCAGCGCCACAATAAACACGTTCACCGGGCCGGGCATACCGCCAAAGGTGGCGATGCTGACGTAAACCCAGTTGACGCCGCTGCCAAACAGGCCCAGCCCCCAGACAAAGCCGATGGCACTGGCCTGCGGAGTGGAACGGTTAAGGGTCAGCAGCTGTAAACCGCACAGTGACAGCAGTGCGGCGGGCCAGAAATCGTAGGGGGAGAAGGCGAGGGTGCCAGACGCACCCGTTATTAAAGCCAGCAGCAGGCGAACCCGCTGACGCGGGTAAAGTGAGGCGAAAGCCATAGACTTATTCGTCTTCCAGTTGAGGTTGTGGCGCGTTTTCCGGAATAGTCACATGAACCTGGATGATGCGTCGGCTGTCCGCCATCGCCACCTTGAACTGGTAACCTTCAATCTCGATGCTTTCACCACGTGCAGGCAGATGGCCGAAGCCCTGCATCACCAGGCCCCCGATGGTGTCGACTTCATCATCACTGAACTGTGTGCCAAACACTTCATTGAAATCTTCAATGGCGGTCAGCGCGCGCACCGTGAAGGTGTGGCGGTTGAGCTGACGGATATCACGATCTTCTTCGTCGTCATACTCATCTTCAATCTCACCGACGATCAGTTCCAGGATATCTTCAATGGTCACCAGGCCGGAGACGCCGCCAAACTCATCAATCACGATCGCCATGTGGTAACGCTGGGAGCGAAACTCTTTCAGCATCCGATCCACACGCTTACTTTCCGGCACCACCACCGCAGGACGCAGCACTTTTTCAATGCTGAAAGGTTCGGATTCGCTGCTCATAAACGGCAGTAAATCTTTCGCCATCAGGATACCTTCCACATGATCTTTATCTTCGCTGATCACCGGGAAACGGGAGTGCGCGGAGTCGATGATGACATCCAGACACTCTTCAAGGCTCTGATTCCGTTTCAGGGTGATCATCTGCGAGCGCGGGATCATGATGTCACGCACGCGCTGCTCCGCAATATCCAGTACCCCTTCGAGCATGTCGCGGGTGTCCTGGTCAATCAGCTCTTTGTTGTTCGAGTCGCGGATCAGCTCCAGTAGCTCATCACGGTTTTTGGGTTCGCCGTGAAAAAGCTGGTTGATTAACAGGGAGAAAAATCCCTTTTTACTACTGGGTGCATCGCTGTTTTGAGAATGGTCGTCGCTCATGGCGGTTTTTAAAGATCTCTCTGGTGAGGAATGGGGGCTGTCAGCCACATGCACTGACAGCCGGATAGCCTGAATGCGGGATTCAGGCGTCTTCTTTCTCCGAAATGTACGGATCAGGATACCCAAGAGCAAGCATTATCTCGGTCTCCAGCCCTTCCATTTCATCGGCTTCGTCGTCATCAATATGGTCATATCCCAGCAGATGCAGCGTCCCGTGCACGACCATGTGGGCCCAGTGCGCCTCCACGCTTTTACCCTGTTCAGCCGCTTCCTGCTCAACCACCTGACGGCAGATGATGAGATCGCCCAGCAGCGGCAGCTCAATACCCGGCGGGGCTTCAAACGGGAAGGAGAGCACGTTAGTCGGCTTGTCTTTACCGCGATAAGTCAGATTAAGCTCATGACTTTCGGCTTCATCAACCAGACGGACGGTGACTTCGCTGTCGGGCTGAAAAGGGGCAACCGCCGCCGAGAGCCAGCGATGAAACTGGCTTTCATCCGGCAACCCTGCGCTGTTTTCACAGGCGACCTGCAGGTCGAGAATCACCTCGCTCATTTGCTCTCCTGGGTTGCGCTCTGCGCCGCCAGTGCTTCACGTTTGCGCTCTTCAGCCTGCTGGTCACGCCGGGTCTGATCGGCCGCTTCCCAGGCTTCATAGGCGGTGACAATGCGGGCCACGACAGGATGGCGAACCACATCCTCGCTGTGGAAGAAGTTGAAGCTAATCTCCTCCACATCAGAGAGCACCTCAATGGCATGACGCAGGCCGGACTTAACGTGGCGCGGCAGGTCAATCTGGGTCACGTCGCCGGTAATGACCGCTTTGGAGTTAAAGCCGATACGCGTCAGGAACATCTTCATCTGTTCGATGGTGGTGTTCTGGCTCTCATCAAGAATGATAAACGCATCGTTCAGGGTACGACCACGCATGTAGGCCAGCGGGGCCACTTCAATGACGTTACGCTCCATCAGCTTTTCAACCCGCTCGAAACCGAGCATTTCAAACAGCGCATCGTAGAGCGGACGCAGATAGGGGTCGACTTTCTGGCTCAGATCGCCGGGCAGGAAGCCCAGTTTTTCACCCGCTTCTACCGCCGGGCGGGTCAGCATGATGCGACGGATCTCCTGACGCTCCAGCGCGTCCACCGCGGCGGCCACGGCCAGATAGGTTTTACCGGTACCGGCCGGGCCGATACCAAAGGTGATATCGTGGTCGAGGACATTTGCGATGTACTGCGCCTGGTTCGGCGTGCGCGGCTTGATAACGCCACGTTTGGTCTTGATGTTGACCGCTTTACCGTACTCCGGCACGCTGTCGGCGGTTTGCTCCAGCACCCGGCTCTCTTTGATGGCGAGATGAATCTGGTCCGGCTCGATATCCGGAATGTCGCCGCGCACGGGTGCCGTATCCACATAGAGCGTTTTCAGGATATCGGCGGCGGCATTGACGCACAGAGGGCGTCCAACCAGCTTAAAGACGTTGTCGCGACGATTGATCTCAATACCCAGTCGGCGCTCGAGCTGTTTCACATTGTCATCGAACGGCCCGCACAGGCTCATCAGACGACGGTTATCAGCCGGTTCAAGGGCGATTTCACGAGTTTCGATATTCAAACGAATCCTTTGGGTCACTCAGGGCCAGTTATGGGGTGTGTCTGACGCACCGTTGAGCTTAACCGGATGCACCATAACGAAATTATTTATGCCGTAACGCCTGGGCGCAAGCTTAAGGAGAGATATTTGGGCAACAGCTTCAGAAAGCAAGTGTCGCAATGTGAAACGGGCGGCAGCGCGAAGCGCGCTGCCGCACAATAAAGCCGGTATCACGGCTGGAAGAGACCCACGCCGATGTCGTTCTCTTTGCGGGTGCGGGCAATCACAGACGCCGGGCTCTGTGCCATGCGCAGGCCCATCTCATCTTCGGTGCGCACCAGCCTGCCGCGCAGGGAGTTGGTGTAGACATCGACAATTTCAACATCCACAAACCGGCCGATCATCTCAGGTGAGCCTTCAAAGTTGACCACGCGGTTATTTTCAGTGCGGCCAGAGACTTCCATGACGTTCTTGCGGGAGATGCCTTCAACCAGAATACGCTGCACGGTGCCCAGCATGCGGCGACTGATCGCCTGCGCCTGCTGGTTGATGCGATCCTGCAGGATCCACAGACGCTGCTTCTTCTCCTCCTCGCTGACATCATCCGGCAGGTCAGCGGCGGGCGTGCCGGGACGGGCTGAGTAGACAAAGCTGAAGCTGACATCGAAATTCACGTCGGCGATGAGCTTCATGGTCTGCTCGAAATCCTGCTGGGTTTCACCCGGGAAACCGATAATGAAGTCAGAGCTGATCTCAATATCGGGACGCGCCGCGCGCAGCTTGCGGATAATCGCTTTATATTCCAGTGCCGTGTGGGCACGTTTCATCAGCGTGAGAATGCGGTCTGCGCCGCTCTGCACCGGCAGATGGAGGAAGCTCACCAGCTCCGGCGTATCACGGTAGACATCGATGATGTCATCCGTGAACTCAATCGGGTGGCTGGTGGTGAAGCGGATGCGGTCAATACCGTCGATGGCGGCGACCAGGCGCAGCAGCTCAGCGAAGGTACAGGTGTCGCCATCAAAGGAAGCACCGCGCCAGGCGTTGACGTTCTGACCCAGCAGGTTCACTTCGCGCACGCCCTGCGCCGCCAGCTGAGCAATCTCCAGCAGAATGTCGTCACACGGACGGCTCACTTCCTCACCACGGGTGTAAGGCACCACGCAGAACGTACAATATTTGTTGCAGCCTTCCATGATGGAGACAAAGGCTGTCGGACCTTCTGCGCGGGGTTCCGGCAGGCGGTCAAACTTTTCGATTTCCGGGAAGCTGATGTCTACCACCGGGCTTTTACTGCCGCGCACGGTGTTGATCATCTCCGGCAGGCGGTGCAGGGTCTGCGGGCCAAATACGATGTCCACGCAGGGCGCTCGCTGACGAATATGATCTCCTTCCTGTGACGCCACACAGCCGCCCACGCCAATGATCACATCCGGGTTACGCTCTTTCAGCTTTCTCCAGCGCCCCAGCTGGTGGAAAACTTTCTCCTGCGCCTTTTCGCGGATAGAGCAGGTGTTAAGCAGCAGAACATCCGCTTCTTCAGCGACCTCGGTCAGCGTATAGCCGTGCGTACTGTTCAGCAGATCAGACATCTTCGATGAATCATACTCATTCATCTGACATCCCCAGGTTTTGATATGCAGTTTTTTTGTCATCGCGCTAGCCATTGATTCAGTGCAGTGAAGTGCGGGGCGCGTATTGTAATGCTTTGATGCGGTTGTGACCAGCCTGCGGGCTTTTCTGTCAGCCCTCCGGTTTTCCGGTACACTTTGCTGTATTCAGACCCGTGTTGCGCAGGCGGACGGGATTAAGAGAAGGATAGAAGCAATGCAGGATAATCAGTTTGATGTGGTGATTGTCGGGGGAGGCATGGTGGGTGCTGCGCTGGCCTGTGGACTGACGCAGCAGCGTTTTCGCGTGGCGGTCATTGAACGCGCCGAGCCTGCTCCCTTTGATGCCGACAGCGATCCCGATCTGCGTATTTCAGCGATCGGTTCCTCCTCGGTGGCGTTACTGAAGCAGCTCAGCGTCTGGCCGCGGGTGGAAGCGATGCGAAGCGCCCCTTATCGCAGGCTGGAAACCTGGGAGTGGCAGACGGCGCAGGTGAGTTTCGATGCCGCCTCGCTGGGATTGCCGGAGCTGGGCTTCATGGTCGAGAACAGCGTTCTTCAGCGCGCGTTGTGGGAAGAGATGCAGTCGCGGGATGTGACCTGCTACTGCCCGGCCACGCTGGAAAATCTGCAGCCGGAAAACGGCGGCTGGCGCGTCGACCTGAGCGATGGCGTGACGCTGCATACCCGGCTGGTGATCGGCGCCGATGGGGCCAATTCGCAGGTGCGGCAGATGGCCGGCATCGGGATTCATGGCTGGAGCTATGCGCAGTCCTGTTTACTGATCAGCGTGACCTGTGAACATCCGGCAGGCGATGCCACCTGGCAGCACTTCACGCCTCAGGGGCCACGCGCCTTTTTACCGCTGTATGACAACCGGGCCTCGCTGGTCTGGTATGACGGACCGGCAAGAGTCCGTCAGCTTCAGGCGATGCCGATGGCTCAGCTGGAAAAAGAGATTGCCAGTCACTTCCCGGCGCGGCTGGGACGTTTTAAAGCCCACGCGGCGGGCAGTTTCCCGCTGGTGCGCCGTCACGCTTCGCAGTATGTGCTGCCGGGGCTGGCGCTGGTTGGCGATGCGGCGCACACCATCAATCCGCTGGCCGGGCAGGGCGTCAATCTGGGCTATCGCGATATTGATGCGTTGATTGATGTGCTGGTCAGCGCGCGCGATGCGGCGGAAGAGTGGGCCTCTGAGCGGGTGCTGCAGCGTTATCACCGCAAGCGCCGCCGCGACAACATGCTGATGCAGGGGGGGATGGATCTCTTTTACTTCGCCTTCAGCAATCAACTGGCTCCGCTGCGGTTTGCACGAAATCTTGGCCTGATCGCCGCCGAACATTCCGGGGTACTGAAGCGGCAGGTGCTGCGCTACGCGCTGGGATTGTAACAGAGAGGCGGTCTGGCTCACCGCAGGGTGGGTCAGCCGTCAGAAAGGCAGAGGACAAAAACAACAAAGCCCGCAAAAGCGGGCCTGTTGTGCAATTTGGCTGGGGTGCAGGGATTCGAACCCCGGAATGCTGGTATCAGAAACCAGTGCCTTACCGCTTGGCGACACCCCAATAATGGTGTTTTTCAAATTGTCTTTGTATGGCTGGGGTGCAGGGATTCGAACCCCGGAATGCTGGTATCAGAAACCAGTGCCTTACCGCTTGGCGACACCCCAATTATATGGTGGCTACGACGGGAATCGAACCTGTGACCCCAGCATTATGAGTGCTGTGCTCTAACCAGCTGAGCTACGTAGCCAAATTGTACTGCATTTTAATGATGGCTGGGATACCTGGATTCGAACCAGGGAATGCCGGTATCAAAAACCGGTGCCTTACCGCTTGGCGATATCCCATTCGTCCGTTCTCAGCATCGAGAATCATCAAAATTGGCTGGGATACCTGGATTCGAACCAGGGAATGCCGGTATCAAAAACCGGTGCCTTACCGCTTGGCGATATCCCATCCACGCTGCCGAATAATGAAATGGTGCGGGAGGCGAGACTTGAACTCGCACACCTTGCGGCGCCAGAACCTAAATCTGGTGCGTCTACCAATTTCGCCACTCCCGCAAAAAAAGATGGTGGCTACGACGGGAATCGAACCTGTGACCCCAGCATTATGAGTGCTGTGCTCTAACCAGCTGAGCTACGTAGCCATCTTTTTTTCGCGTTACCTTCATCGGCGTTGCGGGGCGCATTATGCGGAGTTGACCTGACAGCGTCAACAATTTTTTTACCGATTTTTGCCTGGTTATGGCTGTTTGCGTGGCTTATAACCAGCATGGCGGTTTATTCGGCAATTTTTCAGTGAATACAACGCTGATCGTCAAAAAAATGGGCCGCAGCGGGCCCATTCTGACCGTGCTCAGTCGGCTTATTGATAGGCTGACTGATGCACACCAACGGCACGACCTGATGGATCGTTCATGTTTTTAAACGCCTCGTCCCACTCGATCGCTTTGGCTGACGAACAGGCTACTGATGGACCGCCTGGCACACACTCCGCGGCGCTGGCCAGCGGGAACAGCTCTTCAAAGATCTCACGGTAGAGATAGGCTTCCTTCGACCCCGGCGTGTTGTGCGGGAAGCGGAAGTGAGCGGTTGCCAGCTGCTGGTCGCTGATTTGCTTCGCAGCCACCTCTTTCAGCGAGTCAATCCAGCTGTAACCGACGCCATCTGAGAACTGCTCTTTCTGACGCCACGCCACGCTTTCCGGCAGGTAGGAGGAGAAACATTCACGCAGAATGTGCTTCTCCATTTTGCCGTTGCTGCCACACATTTTATCTTCCGGGTTGATACGCATCGCCACATCCAGGAATTTTTTATCCAGGAACGGCACGCGGGCCTCAACGCCCCAGGCGGACATCGCTTTGTTGGCGCGGGCACAGTCGAACATATGCAGCGCCTGCAGTTTACGCACGTTTTCTTCGTGGAACTCTTTAGCGTTGGGGGCTTTATGGAAGTAAAGGTAGCCGCCGAACACTTCATCTGCGCCTTCGCCTGACAGCACCATCTTGATGCCCATTGCCTTGATTTTACGCGACATTAAGTACATCGGCGTGGAGGCACGGATGGTGGTGACGTCATAGGTTTCAATGTGATAAATCACATCGCGAATTGCATCCAGACCTTCCTGCACGGTGAAATGAATCTCATGGTGCACGGTGCCCAGATGTTCCGCCACGGCTTTCGCCGCTTTCAGATCGGGTGAGCCTTCCAGCCCGACAGCAAAGGAGTGAAGCTGTGGCCACCACGCATCACTTTTATCCTGGTCTTCAACACGCTTAGCCGCAAAACGTTTGGTTACGGCGGAAATGATGGAGGAGTCCAGGCCGCCCGATAGCAGCACACCATAAGGCACATCTGACATCAGGTGACTTTTCACAGACTCTTCCAGCGCATGCTTCAGGCCGGCCGCATCGGTGGTGTTGTGCTCAACGTTTTTGTACTCCATCCAGTCACGCTGCCAGTAACGACGGATTTCGCCATCGGTGCTGGAGAGGTAGCTTCCCGGCGGAAACTCTTTAATCGAACGGCAGACCGGTACCAGCGCTTTCATTTCTGACGCGACATAGAGGTTGCCATGCTCATCGTTACCCATATAGAGCGGGATAATCCCGATATGGTCACGGCCAATCAGCCAGGTGTTTTTTACGCTGTCATAGAGGATAAAGGCGAACATGCCTTCCAGGTCATCAAGGAAGTCGACCCCTTTCTCCTGATAGAGCGCCAGAATCACTTCACAGTCAGAACCGGTCTGAAACGCATAGCGATCGCTGAGTTCCGCGCGCAGCGCCTGATGGTTATAAATTTCGCCGTTGACTGCCAGGACATGGGTGTGGTCGGCGTTGTACAGCGGCTGTGCGCCGTTGTTAACGTCAACAATTGAGAGACGTTCATGCGCCAGGATGGCATGGTCATCAGCGTAGACGCCTGACCAGTCCGGGCCGCGATGACGCATTAAGCGTGAACATTCCAGCGCCTTTTTGCGCAGCTCAACAGGATCGCTTTTCAGATCCAGCACACCAAAAATTGAACACATAACTGACTCCTGAGCTCACCTTACGGCGATGTTATCTTTTAGGTTTGTCCGGCAGCCTGACGCTGCGTGATAGATAAGAAAATGCGCTATTTGGTGCCGTCAATGCAAGAGGAATCGTGATTTACTGATAAAAATATTGATCACATGACGATAAAATTGAATAAACGATAATTTAAGAGCTTATTTGTTGTTGGATCTGCAATGAAATGCATTTTTTGAGCAAAAATCAGGCGGCAAACAGGGGGTAAAAGCGGAGAAAAAGGGGAGACGCATCACAATTCAGCCCGATGCGTCATAAGCAAACTGAATCAGAACAGGTCAATATCGGCAACAGAGGGGTAAATCCAGTCCGGGCGGAACGGCATCGCGTCAATATCGCTCAGGGTGGAAACGCCAGAGAGCACCAGCACCGTCTCCAGACCCGCCTGGAAACCGGCCAGAATATCGGTGCGCAGGTTATCGCCGACGATGACCGTCTCTTCGGAGTGAGCCTGCATTTTGTTCAGCGCGGCACGCATGATGTAAGGGCTTGGTTTGCCCACAACAAAGGGGCTGCGGCCGGATATCTTCTCAATCCCCGCACAGAGTGCGCCACAGGCGGGAATAAAACCACGCGCATGGGTATCGGGATTGGTGGCAATAAAGCGAGCGCCGTTGGCAACAAAGAAGGCCGCTTTATGCATCATGTCCCAGTTAAAGGAGCGGGTCTCTCCGACAATCACAAAGTCGGGATTCACATCGGTAATGGTAAAGCCCGCTTTGTAGAGTTCATGAATCAGCGCCCCCTCACCAATCACATACGCCTTTTTGCCCTCCTGACGGCGCAGGAAGTCCGCGGTGGCCATTGCCGAGGTGTAGAAGACGGAATCGGGCACCTCAACGCCTGCTGAGGCAAAACGGTTAGCCAGATCCTGCTCAGTCTGCGAAGGGTAGTTGGTCAGCACCACCAGCGGCATCTCTTTGGCCAGAATGCGCTGCAGAAATTCCTGTGCGCCGGGAACGGCCGTGTTGTCGTGCATCAGTACGCCATCGATATCACAAATTACGCTTTTTATGGTCATAGTCAGATCCGGTGTGGCCCGCCACAGCAGCGGGTGAGCTTAATCTTCCAGAAGGTGTTGCAGCAGAATGCCGTTAAGCATGGCACGTTTAGCCAGCGCAAAGGCACCAATCGCAGAACGATGATCCAGTGTCGAACGAACAACCGGCAGATGCTTACGGAAGGCCTCTAATGCCTGGGTATTGATGCAGCCCTCAATCGCGGGCAGCAGCACTTTTTCTGCTTCGGTAATCTCTCCCGCCAGCACCACTTTTTGTGGATTAAACAGGTTGATGGCGATGGCAATCGCTTTGCCGAGATAGCGCCCCACGTGCTCGATCACTTCACAGGCCAGGGCATCACCCTGATTCGCCGCTTTGCAGATGTGAGGCATCTGGCACGCCTCCAGCGTCAGCACACTGGGGTAGCCCTGATTCAGCAGGTGACGCACACGGTTTTCAATGGCGCCATTGGCAGCAATGGTTTCCAGGCAGCCAAAATTACCGCAGTGGCAGCGTTCGCCTAACGGATCGACCTGAATGTGGCCGATCTCGCCGACGTTACCGTTACTGCCGAGAAAAATATGGCCGTTGGCGATAATGCCGGCACCGGTCCCCCGGTGTAACCGCACCAGAATTGAGTCAGCACAGTCGCGGCTTGCACCGAAGTAGTGCTCGGCCAGCGCCAGACTGCGGATATCGTGACCGACAAAACTGGTGACGTTAAAGCGTTTCTTCAGGCTGGCGACCAGCGGCCAGTGGCTGACAGCGATGTGCGGCATATAGCGAATCACGCCGTTAATCGGGTCGACCAGGCCGGGCAGGATCACGGAAATGGCGATCAGCTCGCGGATTTTACGCTGGTGCTGCTCGATGAAGCCGCTGATGGCATTAAACAGCGCATGCTCCAGCGTCTCCTGGGTGCGTTCCGGCAGCGCATAATCCTCCTGCGCCAGCGATTTGCCGCTGAGGTCAAACAGCGTAAGGGTGGCATCGTGACGGCCGAGCCGGACGCCGATAGTCTGGAAGTGGCGGGTTTCAGTGATAATCGATATAGCGCGGCGACCACCGGTAGACGCCTGCTGGTCTACCTCTTTGATCAGGCCGCGCTCAATCAACTGGCGGGTAATTTTCGTGACGCTGGCGGGGGCGAGCTGGCTGAGTTCGGCAATCTGAATGCGCGATATCGGCCCCTGTTGATCAATCAGCCGGTAAACCGCTGCGCTATTAAGTTGCTTAACAAGATCGACATTTCCTATTTGTGACTGGCCGCCAGTGGTCATTCAGTGCTTACTCGCTCAGGACGTCGTCTCCGTTGACAAACGTCTTAATGATTTTAAAGTCGCGCGTAAACACAGTCAGGTTCGCGATTTTTCCTGCTTCGATCGAGCCTAACTGTTTTTCCACGCCCATCGCCCGTGCCGGGTAGAGTGATGCCATGCGCAATGCTTCGTCCAGTGCGATACCCACATGCTCGACGCTGTTCTGTACCGCTTCAATCATCGTCAGGGCTGAACCACTGAGTGTGCCGTTTTCGTCAACACAGAGCCCGTCACGATAATAGATTGTTTTGCCAGCAAAAATAAACTCACTGATTGCCGCGCCCGCCGGTGCGGTGGCATCCGTTACCAGCACCAGCTTGTCGCCTTTTATGCGTTTAGCATTGCGCACGTTAGCGTAATGTACATGTAAACCATCCGCAATAATGCCGCAGTATACATCAGGCGAATCAAACAGCGCACCGATAAGCCCCGGTTCACGACCGGCAAAGGCGGGCATCGCGTTGTAGAGGTGTGTCGCAAAACTCACGCCAGCCGAGAAGCCCGCTTTCGCCTCTTCATACGTTGCACTGGAGTGACCGGCAGACACAATGATTCCGGCGTCAGTCAGCTGCTGAATCACCTCGCGACCGGCATTCTCCGGCGCCAGCGTCACTTTGGTGATGACATCGGCGTTGTCACACAGATACTGCACCATCGCCGCATCCGGCAGGCGAATCAGCGCCGGATCGTGGGTGCCTTTCTTCGCCTTGCTGAGCCACGGGCCTTCCAGATGCAGACCCAGCGCCTGATGCTGATGCTTCTGCAGATAGGCGCGCATGGTGTCGATGGCCCGCTTCATCAGGGCATCGCTGCTGGTGATCAGCGTTGGTAAAAAGCTGGTGCAGCCCGATTTCTCATTGGCGCGCTGCATGATCTCCAGCGTTTCAACGCTGAGCGCATCAATGTCGTCATTGAACTGCACGCCACCACAGCCGTTAAGCTGGAGATCGATAAAGCCTGGCGCAATGATGGCACCCGCCACATCCCGCAATTCAACATCCGCCGCAACCGCTTCACGCGGGCAGACGTGCGCAATCTGCGTCCCGTCAACCACGACCGCGTAGTTATCCAGAATCTCATGACCGCTGTAGATGCGACCGTTGACTAATGCGTACATCTCTCTTCTCCCGTCCTGGCCTGCTGTCACGCAGCGTAACAGCAGGGCATGACAATGTTCTGTTACACGCCTTTCATATTTTCCGCTTCCATTTCGCGGAAATATTTCACGGTTTTCACTTTCAGTTCCATGGTGGCCGGCTCATCACACACCACCACCGATTTTGCGTGCAGCTGCAGGCAGCTGATGGTCCACATATGGTTGACGTTGCCTTCAACCGCCGCCTGCAGGGCCTGCGCTTTAACATGGCCGGTAACCAGAATCATCACTTCCTCTGCATCCAGCAGCGTGCCGACGCCGACCGTCAGCGCGTATTTAGGCACCTGGTCAACGTCGCCGTTGAAGAAGCGAGAGTTCGCTACGCGGGTATCATGGGTCAGGGTTTTAATGCGGGTTCGCGAAGCCAGCGATGAAGCCGGTTCGTTAAAGGCGATATGGCCGTCGTTTCCGACACCCCCCATAAACAGGTGAATTTTACCCAGCGCGCGAATTTTCTCTTCGTACTGACGACATTCTGCGTCAATATCGGGTGCATTACCATTCAGCAGGTTGATATTTTCCGGTTGAATATCAACGTGATCGAAGAAATTACGATACATGAAGCTGTGATAGCTCTCCGGATGCTCTTTTGGCAGGCCCACATATTCATCCATATTGAACGTCACAACATGCTTAAAACTGACCTGGCCCGCTTTGTGCATATCAATCAGGTGTTTGTATGCCTCCAGTGGCGTACCGCCGGTAGGTAGACCCAGGACAAAAGGTTTTTCCGCCGTCGGGTTAAACGCGTTGATGCGGTTAACGATATGTCGGGCGGCCCATTTGCCGACCTGGGTTGGCGTCGCTAAAGGAATCAGTCTCATGTTTCACCTCATTTGAAATGGAAAGGGGATCGCTGAACCGTTGCGTAAATCATCAGCCTGAACAGATTTTCTATTCTCGCCACGGCCGGAGCGCAATTCAATATTTCGGATCATAAAATAAGTTTGCATTCATAGCCAGATGTTGCAGTGTGACCCGATGTTTTTTAGTGATAAAAGTCACATATGTCGGGGTTTTAATTTGCGAGGCGAATTAATTTGTCATTACACTTCGCTGCGTGACATGCAGTGTATTCACAATCTTTGCAGCTGACATAACAACATTAAGCGGCGCAAAGCGACAAGTCAGGCTCATAGGGGGAAGGTCCATGTTAAGTTATTTACAGAAGGTAGGGCGGGCACTGATGGTGCCGGTTGC
>Ga0157357_1000685_pt1 | contig 14380 bp, 18 predicted proteins | sample AttcapACBM1_FD_111485 | JGI IMG/M metagenome (GOLD analysis project Ga0157357, IMG submission 111485) | Fungus gardens microbial communities from leaf cutter ant in Botucatu, State of Sao Paulo, Brazil - Atta capiguara ACBM1 | ecosystem: Host-associated > Fungi > Mycelium > Unclassified ... | reverse complement strand
TGACTTTATCCTTGTGGTCTCCTCATGTTTTAAACCTCGTGTATGTCGCATTACTGAACTATGGACTCGCATAAATAGCGTAGATACATTCATGTGTCCTTACGCTTTACCAATTATACAATCTCCTTATCCTTCCTCAAGTCTTTGCCTTAGTTGCAACCTGAGCTCAAGCTTAAGGTCGTTACACCAAGTTTCTTTTGATTTTCTTTTTTATTTTATTTTATTTTCTCTTATTTTCTATTTTGGGAACTAGGGTTAGAGTTTAGCATGATATCACAATCACATTGTCACACATCAGTCACATCAGATAATATAGCCATAGTAATGGTCATATGATGAAAGGTTCAAAAAATAATGATATTATACAATGTATACAATATATGTTGACCTCATAGCTAACATATAGTCTTTAGAATAGACTAAATATAGTAGAGCATGAACCATTGCTAGTGAGTATATATAAGTAGATAGTAGCACAGACCATGAGAATTTTGTATATATAGAACTCTAATTTAGCAAAGACTCCTTGTCGAGTTCTCTTGTGATTTTCCCCACTTGATTGCCTACTGAGAGCTTTACTTGCTTGTATAGCTATTGGACTTTGTGTCTAGTGGTTGCCACAACAGTAGGCACAGTTCACCTTGTTTAGTTTTAAGTCTTGAAGGATTAGTCTTGAAGTTAGCCTTGCAACACTATGTAAATTGACAGTAGTGTTTAGTTTTGTATAAACCATTACATTTAACATATCTTGATTCTTGGATTTTGCATGAGAAAGTAACATGACTCCACTTCTAACAGTTCTTGTACTGTAGGACTCCCTGATTCATGTTAGCCCCACAAATAGTAGTAATGTAACTTCCTATATTAAAGTATCTATTAATGAGACCTTTAGCATTGTGTCAAGTTCACAAACAATGGACTTAGTTTTTCTCTATTTTATTTTTTCATTTTCATTTCATTTTATTTTCTTATTTTTCTATTTTTAGAACATAGGGTTAGGGTTAAGTCATGAGATGTGGAGAATAAAGTAGAAGGATCTAGAACAAGTAACATCATACAACATGAATACCACATGTTGACCTTATATACTACACATGGTTGTTTAGGGTAGGGTGCACAGTAGTTAGCACAGACCATCAGTAGTAGTATATAAGGTAGACTAGTTTGTAAAGGGATCTCTATCGAGTTCTCTTGCATTACTCAATACAAGAGTTGTTCTTTTGTTCAGCCCTAAGGACTCTAGATCATAACACATTGCTATCACTTTGGACATCCCAAATGTCCAGCCAAATAATTGCTATATCAGACTTCAGAGATACTTTGATAATGCAAGATCTTAAAGTGATTGCAATATTGTTGAAGATATGGTTGCTCTTGATAATAGATTTAACTACATCTGCTGAAATAGAAGTGTTAGTGTTTTCTAATAGGTAAGAGATACCTATAATTTTCAAGTATGATTTAGATTGGGGTAGTCAAGGTATGTTGATTGAGTTCACATTTTTAACATATTTCTCAATTGTTTGAAGATCAAGAGGGGAAGCAACTTTGTTAGTGACAATGGTTATATCTGCTTGATCTGATCATACAAAGTCTGCCATGACTTTAGATTTGATGTTTTTTAGTGCTCTATTGAGATTAGTGATGTGAGCACTAGACTCCTTCATAAATTTTGTCTTGTTCTCATTGCTCATAGGAACAATGATCTGCTTCCTAGGTGGACCCTTCATCATTATACTAATTCTCGGCTTGGGCTTACCTTTACCATTGATAATTTTTTGAATGTTTTTAATTTTTTTTGCCCTTAAGTTTGGGAATGTTTCTTTGATTTTGAGAACTTCCCTTGTACTGGTGGTTGAAAAAAACACTTGCACATATGATTTTCTTATGTCCTTTTTCTCAGTCGGTTGATTATTCTTTTTGAAAAATTTAGAAATTTCGTTGACTTCTTTGGGCATTTTGGCCGGAATCGGAGGAGGCAGTTTGACAAAACTAGCAGGCTTGTCCGTTTTCTTTTCACTCCTGTTGTTTGTCTTGATTTCACTAAGTCTTGGAGTGAACTGAGCTGCAACTTTCTGTCTGAAGGAACAATTATTTTTATCAGCAATAAGTGAGTCCCATCCTGAATTGTAAATGGCAGAAATGAAATTCCAGGCGGCCTATACCATTAAGGTCTGGAACATCATTTGCTTTGTTTTTCTCGACTTTCTTGTTTTCAATATACTTAGTCATGCAATGCAAAGACTCCTTGATGTTCTTGGAGTCTGAAGGGAGATGCTCGAGTGCACCATGAAGCGAAATAGAATGGAAATTTCCATCCCATGAGTCTTGTTCAGTCGCCTGATTTACATCATAAGGTAACAACTGTATGTCGATGACGTCCTGCGAGGGACACGTGTTAGTATTATTATTGTTAACACCCTCACCTCGTGGTTTGGGTGTGCTCTTGAGGGCCGGTGCCTCATTTGAAACATGTTATGATCCCCTCTGGGGATGATTGTCAGTTGCCGTACTGACAGATTCGCCTACCTCAACATTTCCCTCATAAGACAGTTGAGAACTGTCAACTGGGTCCCGGACATCTTCATCCGGAAGATTGTTATTTCTTTCCATTTTTTCATGGTATGGAGAAGAAGATGCATTGGAGAGAATTGAAGACTCCCTCGAATTCATCTTGCTGGAGGAAGCAGATCTTCCCCTAATAATGTTGCTATTGATGTCCATGTCCATATAAAATGGTAATTTGGCCATTGTAGAAGGTTTTGAACTAGTAGCTGAAGTGGAAAAATGTATATTCGCTAATTCTCTTATGAGTGCTACCATACAAGATGGTGGTAAGAGAGAAAGAAGCGATGTTTATTCAACACTTTGTGTGATGCTGAATACATTCTAATAAGCACATTATAAAAGAAACCCAAGTACTGAGAAACTTAAGTACTGCTACTGTAGTCTCTGCACGTTGTCAAATCCATCACGGGATTCCTCGTCATGGATGAATCAAGAATTTGTATCCCACTCGACGTGTGTTTGTAGGTTTGGCGTGCTGCTATAAAAATTCTTTTTACCCCATTCCTGGATCCTATCGAACTTCCTGCACGTATGGACAGTATCATCTCTCTGATCACCAACACCAAGTGTTTCATTCCATTGCCACACGATGGGTGTAACGTCAGAGAAGCACATCAGACTTTGCCTAATGGCACCGATACAATGACGTATATGAATTTTCGAGAGATGTTGTATCTCCGGGTAATCATCAGGAAAAGCATATTGTCTCACCATGTCCTACTTATAAATAAGAATATACTGGAACGAGCTATAGGATCCGCTCACCAAGCAATGCAGTACATGGAACACGTCTAGTGAGGTTAACCAATATCCTTCTTGATCGGGGATAGACCACGTAACATTATCTAATTTACGAGTGACTGAGGCAGGAATCTTCGAACCTGCCCCTGAGGACTATTGGTGAGTCCAATGTTGGGATATACCAATAATCGACTCACACATGTGAAGTTCCTCCCAAGCCCTGTTGACCTCAGGCGATGGTGGTTTTTCGTAGATCGGGACTTCGTATGCTAGTCCCCTTGTAAATCGTCGTTGTTCGTATTCAATATAATCTTCCGCAGGTGCTTGTAGAGACGTGATGGTCAGCTATCGAGTTGTGCCGCTCATATCCATATCACATACAGTATGTAAGCTGTGCAAACGGCAGCGATCTTATACACTTCAGTTTACATGTACAGAGCAACAACCCATTCAGAAGAAAAGATGCGATAAGTGAGCCGATGAAAACACGGTTCAGAATATTTCTTTTCAAAGGTAGGGACGCCAGAGCGGACTCTAGTTCTTCTTGAGACGATAACGGTGAATAATCGGAACCAATAGGCCTCCCGGAGGTGGAAAAGAGCATAGCACGAAATAAGTGTTGAATGTTAATCTTGTCCTCGACAAGGGTTATATTCGCAATTTATTGTGGCTATGGGCCCAGGGCTGTTCTCTCTCGCACTGCAAAATGCCTATGCTGACGGAATGCAACTGGGGGTTAGGCCATGTTGAAATAGCATCGGACCTTCGCCCATGGGCGATAGAACTTTCCGGGTATCTTGGGTCCCGCCTCCTGTTCTATTCACTTTGATTGTTCGAAAGGATGACTGATTCCATCTCTTGATTTCCCATACTCATCAAGCTCTATGTGCTAAGATTGGAACGCACGTTGGTCGTCGATTGACGATCTATTGGGTCTGGCGTTTTCACCAAAACTAATGTAGTCTGTTTCTGCTCTCGGATTTTTTTGGAGCTCACATGAGAGTAACAATGACGGTGATACAAAAAACTGCTTCGAGGGAATCCTCAACAAAACAGCTTGAACACCGTAGGTATGCTACATACTTTGCATACTTTTCCAACATAAATGTAGATCACCATCATATAAAAAATGCGATTCAGCCAGTCTCAAATACTTCTCAAGAAAAATATGCAATTTTTCTTGATCCACGCAATTTGCCACATCCATGACATTGTACCTAACAGTGCCATCAAGTCACACTTGACGTGTACCTGGAACTGTTTTGGGTTCATCTCAAATAGCTTGTCTGGAAGTTGGGACTGTTATCTGCTTCGCTTCTTCCCCAGTCGAGCAAGATGTCCTTGTCATTTAAGGAGCGCCTTCGTCGCGTCTCGCTTATCTTTGCGTGAGTAACTTGCTACAGAATACTATGCCGAGTCCACCCTGGTATGACACCTTTCCTTCCTCTAGCTGCGGGACTGCGTTATTCTCTGACGGTGAGTTCCAAAACAATCAGTAAGTTTCAAGAAGCAATTACTGATCTAATAAAGGTTATGCCAATGGTGTCATCTCGGCTGGTGAGCATCCTAATGGTCTCACTAGGTGTTCAACCTATAGCTCACTTCTATCGTAAAGTCAACACGAGTGAGTTAAGCCTCCTGACCTGAATCGCCTAAAACGCCAGCGGTTGATCTCAACATCGGGCAGTCCTCACCCGCATTTATGGCTCCAGGCTCGAAGAGCACAACTATGGGACTACAGTCCGAAGTGTGGCATTTGCGGGGACGGTAGTTGGAATGGTTATTTTCGGTTCGTGAGGCTTGATTTCTAACGGCAATTTCTGACATTGTCCCCCAAGGCTATCTTTCTGATAAAATCGGGAGAAAGTTTGGGATGGTAAGTGAAGAACAGTCATGCTTCCGATATCCCGTTCTGAGGTTGTCATCAGATGAGTGCTACCGGTATCGTTGCTCTGTTTTCCTGTCTTTCAGCCGCATCGAAGGGTGCGCAAGGGAGCCTGAGTGGGATGTTGGCGATGCTCAGTGCTATGCGGTACGCCCAAAGACAAATCCACCATCCCCCGTTCAATTGTCCTCTACCAGCTTTCTGTTAGGTATTGGAATTGGTGCTGAGTATCCTTGTGGATCAGTCTCCGCATCCGAACAGTCCGAACAACCCGGAATCAACAAACGCGCCCAACACCGGTGGTTAGCTTTGGCTACAAGTGAGAGCATTACATCCCACTCCAAATGATACTAATTATAGAATACGGAATATTCAGATACTATGATCGATTCTGGATTCGTGGTCGCAGCGTTTGTACCATTAGTACTCTTCTGGATGTACATTGGCACCTTTCAAATGCTGCGAACCGCCGCGGCTAACATCGTTCCACAGTTTCGGTGACAACCATCTACGTGCTGTATGGCGTATGTCTTTGGGTTTGGGTGTTGTCCCTGCCCTCTTGGTCTTCCTTTGGCGACTGAACATGGACGAGCCCGAACGCTTCAAGAAAGATTCAATGAGGGATACCAAAATTCCATATTTCTTGGTGTTGAAGCGGTACTGGGTATCACTTCTGGCCATATCGTTCACTTGGTATGTGCCTTAAGGATACTCACTGAGAGCACTGCTCAAAATCCGTATCTAGGTTTCTCTACGATTTCATTGTGTGAGTGCGCAGTTGGTCGGAAGTCGCCCAGGTGCTGATTGAGCTACTGGGACACAGCTACCCAGTTCGTTTCAAGATTTGTATGTAGGTCGTACTTGGTTACTGAAAACATTTGGACAGTTCGGGATTTATTCTTCTACCATCATCGATCGGTGAATCTTCCAAGTATCTCTTCTGTGTAATTTTATTCAGAATGTCCCCAGCGTTACCGGCGGAAGCCAGTCATTGACTATTGTATTTGGATGGAATGTTGTGATCAAGTATGTGTCTTCCGGGGCTTGTCATGTTGAATATCCTCGTTGAAAAATAATCAGCTTGTTCAATATCCCAGGCAAGGTCACAGTTTTGTTTGATCTCCTGGTGTCTCTGACATTTCATGTCGCTAGGAACTCTCGGTGGAGCATTTATCGTTGATTATTTGGGTGCCAAGTACACCATGGTTAGTATCAAGTTGTAATTTGAAAATCTAGATATCGGACTGATCATGGATTGGAATAGATAACAGGTCTTGTCCTTCAGGCAATCGTTGGTTTCATTATGAGCGGACTCTATAAACAGTAAACTTTCATTGAAATCCGAAATCTTCAACACTGACTCGCTACAAAAAATTAGATTGACTGCTCCTGGTCATATCGGAGCATTTGCAGTATGTTTTTTTGTGTAATCGGATTTATAGATGTCAACGAATGACAGGTTGTTTATGGTGTCTTCTTATCGCTCGGAGAAATGGGTGTGTCTTTGCTGATGTACGCTGACGTCTCCAAAAGTTGTTAATTGAATTTAGGTCCTGGCAACTGTACAATAATTTTAGCAAGTAAGACAAGTCCTACAGCTGTTCGAGGTCAGTTTTATGGGATAGCTGCTGCTGTTGGGAAAATAGGTGCCTTCATTGGCACTTGGGGTAAGATTTCATCGGTTGGCTGGAAGATACATACAGTCCTAATACGAGCACCTTGCATTTTCCAGCCTTCCCCCCTATGATCGATGGTAATAATTTATTGAAATAAATCTCAGTGTTCAAGTGGAGCGCTCACTTTGATCAAGCTTTTGGAGGACCTGAGTCTTTGGAAGGCAACACAGGTCCGTTCTGGGTAGGCAGTGGTGAGTTAATATGTCTCTTGTCTTGCTTCGTGAAGTGTCGATGGCATTAGGTCTGGCTATCTTGAGTGCTTTTGTGGTTTTACTTTTCGTGAAACCATTGACGACCGATGGTATGATTCAGGAAGATGGAGAGGTGAATCCCCCTCAACTAAGAACTCTCGGACTTCGACATTTCTTTAAATCTTTTTCCAGTTCCGTCGTTACTTGGAGGAACATGGCTACGACACGTCGAGTATGGGTTTCGTTGACAGTGCTACATCGTCAGTGTACGAGAAAAATATATAGATCACTTAATGGGACCCGGAAGAACTTGGAGGATTTCCTATGCTTATGTAGTTTTATGACGATGCATGTGTGCGGCTGGCGTCTGTATTGCAACATCGATCTTATCATGGTCACGGTGTCTTCAAGACTTTGCATTGCAACAATTATCTATCATAGTAAGTAACTCTGTTTGCTTGGTCTTTTTTCCCCAGTCCACTCCTGAAAACCAAGTCAATTTTACCGAGAAGTGGCATACCGTAGTTGTACTGTGCATTGGCCTGAGGGTAAAGCCCTCGCTAAGCAGGGCATTCGATGGACAGTGCTGCTAGCCTGTCTAACCTATTCCCCTCTCCTTAAGTTGGAAAGTTGGAAAACTTTGAGCTATGTCATCAATACCTCGAAGATAGGCCAAGTCTTCTTAATCAAGATTAGAATGGAGAGCGAAAACGGCTTCGCGACAAACACATATACATATAATGGTGTTCAGGGGATAACAATGGGGTTCCCAAGCAAGCATGTGGCCCGAGGCCTCCTGGGATGCCACAAAGTAAACGAGCGACAACCCAATTCTTTAACTTAGACCAAAGCACCAATCATCTGATTCGGATCTTCAATATAGGCCCTCCAACACTCAACAAATGCGGCCAACTCGGCACCTTCAACTACACGATGATCTGCGCTCCAGCTGATAGGCAGTTTCAGCCTTCGCTTACCAATTTGAGCAGATTCGTCCCAACATTCTTCGCTGACGTCCATCACCCACTCTGCTCGTCCAATCGCACAAATCGCCACACCACCTCCTGGAACTAGGATAGGGCTCGCAAAGATGCCCTTTCCGATACTCCCAACATTGCTCACAGTGATAGTTCCACCTCGCCGAGGCATCTCTTTCGGAGTAAGACCGCAAGGAGTCTGTCGTCCTGTCAAGAAAACCAAATAGTTAGTTTCGGTTGTTGACAAAGACCGTACAATGGAACACACCAAGGTGCTGTAGGTGCTTAAGTTTAGATTGGATGTCGTACACGGAGTTGGTGTTGACGCCAGTAAGGGTAGGCGTGTAGAGGCCAGTCGGAGTACTCAGTGCCACGGTGATATCTGTTCCAGGGCGTACAGTGAGAGTCGGCTTAACCTTGTCCTGAAGATTCTGTGTGATACTGCTACGGAACAGCGGCCACTCTATCATAGCAAGTGAAAGAGATTTCAGGAGAAGAGGAAGGAATGTAATTTTGGTAAATTGATGAGACACGGGAACAATTTCTTGGTCTGAGGTAGAGTACAAAGCGGAAGGATTGACAGCAAGGTGTTCTTTTTTCTGAGCGGAAGGTGGGAGATAACGAGAGGGTATCTTCGAGTTGAGGGATGACAGAACTTTATGCAGATCCGTAACGTCCAATGTTGTAGAATAGCCAAAATGGGGTATCTCAAGACTCTGGAGCGGCCTGGTGATCAGAATAGCCAAAGACGGGCGAGGCCTCTTGACTTACCTTGTCCATCGCCTTCCACATATTGTACCTAGTTCTGTTAAGTTCTACGATAATGTCCTGTTGCTGAGCAGAAGGAGCGGTCGTAGATGGTTCTGAAGCGGGGTATAATCCAGACTGGACCAAATGCGCGTCGATATCAACCTTTTCAATGCGACCATCCCGGCCAGAACCGGGTGCCAGGAGTCCAATATCCACATTTTTGGATCGCGCATAATGGCGTACCGAAGGCATGGCGAGAACGTCCTGAGTTTGCCGTCCAGAGTCAATTGTCTGCAATGTTGACTGCTTCGAAGGGCTTGTTGCTGTAAGAACATAGTTTGGGTCAAGAGGGTGTAACCGCTTGAGATTTTGAGGCATACTCTCTCGCAAAGTTGTAAAAGCCTTTTCCGACGAGAAGGATGGAACCGATTGGGGCTCCAAGGCTTGTTGATCTATAGTTTCGCCAGCACCTTCTACAGCTTCTTGGTCAATTTCTATAATACAGAGGCCTTCCCCTACTTTCGCAATATGGCCCTCTTGCACAAGAATTTCCTTGAGCACGCCGTCGAATGGAGATGTGATCTCTACGCTCGCCTTGTCGGACTGGACCTCACAAAGAGGGTCGAACGTAGCAACAGTGGCAGAAGGCTTTACGGTCCTAACACCCATCATGAGAAAAAGTGACATAGCTTGTCGTCAACGAGGAATCCTCATACCACTTGATGATCTCACATTCTGTGATACCTTCCCCTATATCTGCAAGCTTGAACTTGTGAAGTTTCTTTGCGTAATTTGCCCAGGAAGAGTGAAAACTTCTATAAGCATATAAATTATATACACTATTTGATCTTCCTATGAGACGACAGAGAGGGTGTACCATGGCAAGAGGAAAGGAAAGGAAAGGATTGAAGAGTCGCCTGATAGCAAGACATCGGACCAAGCATCCAACCCTAACCCTTGATTAGACTTATACTTATGTTAACAAACTTCTCAACCAACAGGTCAACTAGATGATTACGATTGTGAAGATTTCAGGATGTGGCTACAGAGAACTTGAAGTGGTTGAAAGAACCATTCCGGTAATTTGAACTCTTCCGGTTACTTAAAATCACTCCGGTCTTAGCCACGTCGCAATGCCTCCAACCGTCCTACTTGCTATATTTCCCATTATCATTGTTTTACACTCCCTTGTGAAAGCGAGGCATTCGCGAACACAGAAAATTCCACTTTTTCACGAACGCGTTCTAGTTCTAGGTGCATCCTCAGGCATCGGAAAATCCATCGCCCATAAATACGCAAAGAGGGGAGCAAGAGTGTGTATTGTTGCTCGGCGTGGGGAGAAAGTTGAGGAGACAGTTCAAGTATGTAAAGCTGAGAGAGGTAGTAAGGACGGTGTGCTCGGTTGTGTGGCTGATTTCACTAATGTGGAAGACATGATTCGTGTAAGGAATCTGGTCACCGAAGGTGCGGCAAATGGTGAATCTGGACATGCTGGTAAAGTCTAACACACTATAAAAGAGTGGGAAGGGATAGACACACTCGTCGTTGTCGCTGGAGTCTCCGCACTCAAGCCTCTCCTGGCGATCGCTGGTCTAGACTCCATTAAAACTCAGGACCAACCAGAAGACTTTGATCCTCCTCAGGCAGATATGGAGGCCATACGAAGGGTTGTTGACATTACTGCTGCAGCAACGAAAGCGAACTACTTTGGGCCTCTCATTGCTGCCGTGTCTTTCGTGAGTTCCAGGCACATATATATATATATATTGGATTGCTAGTGAACCTTCCATAGATACCTATGCTGATCAGAACTTCCAAAGCTCCTTCAATTTTGCACGTGTCTTCTCTGGCTTCAGTTATCGCGGCTCCCACTCGAGCATTATATGCCTCAACAAAGTCTGCTTCGCTTCTTCTCTATCAATCGCTCGCCATCGAACACCCTGGAATAAGGTTTTCACTGATCATGCCTTCAACCGTTGAAGGCGACTTCCGCGCCTCGGCTGTTGATGGTGGCTCCGTTCGTGAGAAGGACCCTAATAAAAGTGGGCTTAAACGAGAGGCGGTCGCGGAACGATGTATCCAGGCTGTGGATAACAACGAGAAGACGGTATTCATACCTGGCTATATGAGACTTGCACATCTCCTTTACTGGATAGCACCGCGTTTCATAGAAAGGCAGGCAAGAGTAAAGTATGGCTTCAACGACTGAAATAACTGAAGCGGTGCGTCCGATAGCTCCTCTAGAAACGACATGATGTTGCTGATACCTCCGCTGTGTAATACAATCTGAGTAAATGGATATGCAATATCAAACTTTTGCTCGCCCTCATCTAAGTTAAGGAATTTGACAATTTTGACCAAGTTTGCTCAAGTTCGAAGATTGAAGGAAAATATCACTTTCTCTCAATCAAGGCAGTACTAGCACTACTGGGAATTTTCCAACTAGAAGAGAGCCCCGCAGTGCAAAATCACGCCGCCTTAAATGCATAATCAGTCCCTGGCAGCTGATACTATTTGTTATGATTCGTCCCTAAGAAATCGACCCCCCCTCCCAAAAAAAAAAAGAAAAGATCTGTGGTGATAATGATGCTACAGAAGTAATAGATTTCCCCCCATTGTCAGACCTCCACTACTGCCTTGATCTTTGATGAATAAACCACCGGTCAAGTCCGATCATTGGGAATTTATAAAACCACTTTTGCCATTCCTATCTCATTTCTTTTACTACGACGTTTATTCATCGGAACCAGTCGGACTCATCCAGGCTACTTCAAGTTGATCATGGCAAAATCACGTGAAAGTCAGTATTTTTTCTCTCAAGCACAAGTAATTTATCGCGCAATGGCAAAGCATCCAAAAAAGAAACAACGACTCGACTCTGGCTCCCTACCTGCAACAAAAACCCCGGGTTCTTCATTGGAAAAACCATCTCAAAAGCAGAAAGTGAAGCCTTTGATTCAGCCTCTGGGCTCGGAGGCTACTCTTGCGAGACTACTTGACGAAGAGAGCAAAGATGATGAAGAAAGGAAACTTGAAAGTATGCTTTTTGGAGTACCCTACATTCCGTCTGGGAACATTGGTTCCTCGATGCACGCAGCCGAAAGTGATCTCGTATTTGATATTGACAAGGACAGGCAAGACGACGACGGTGGCAGGCCAATGGCCGGCTTACTCGACTCAGATGTAAGCTGCCACTCTTCTTGATCATGGAACACATAATTTATTCCTTGGATATAGCTATTCTTTGTGGACGATGGGCCCGCAGACCAGACACTCTTACCTAAATCGAAATCCGGTCCTGATTCCCCTTCCAATGGCACTGCATCTGACGCTGAATCCGATTCGCAACCTCCTTCGTCATCTTCCCCCCCGATTTCGAAATCTTCATCGCTGAAACCTCATATACGAACTAAACGATCTGCTTGGACAGATCCATCCACTTCTCCGCACCGCATCTCTTTGCTTTCTGGCTCCGCTCGTCTCAGAAAGTTGCGACATTTTGTTGATGAAGATCAAATCACAGAAAAGGACTATGAGAGCCGGTTACGCGCTCAATTCGAACGTATCAATCCTGAACCTACATGGGCAAAGCGTGCTAGGAAGCAAAATCGCGAGGAACGTGAATCACGAGGTGTAGGCGATGAAGGAGGAGTTGGAACTGGAGAGGCAGAGGATGTGGATGGGACAGAGAAAAAGAGTCTTTTCACTTCGACATCTGGGACCCTCAATACCGCTGAGAGGAGACGTGAAGGTTCAGTCATTCTTCCTTCAGGAATTCTTTCTATTTCCCGCCTTAGAGACGCAAACATATCTACACAAGACACCGCATCTGGTGAAGTGAAGGTTGTTGCGTTCCATCCAAACGACAGGGTACCTATCCTCTGCGTTGGCACCTCAGATCGTCGTGTGCGGTTATATAATGTACGTACAGCTATCAGGGCGTAAATAGTAATTCAAATTGAAACCAACTTTTTAGGTTGATGGGCACACTTCGCCCTTACTTCAAACATTGCATACTCCCTCCCTTCCACTAACATCATCTACCTCCGTACTCTTCCATCCTTCTGGCTCCTCTCTCCTAATCTCAGGTCCTCGTCCATATTTTTACACACATGACCTCCAGACAGGTACCACGACAAAACATGAACGAGGATTATGGGGCACCACTTTCGCCAACAGTCATACTTCTATCAGTCTTGGTACAAAACGATCTCGGAATGCCCGAGGTAGCGGCGTTGAATTCATACATTCAACCAGCTTCTCACCTTCAGGCAATATTCTTGCAGTAGCGGCCGGTAAAGGTGCTCGGGTACATCTTGTCGATTGGAGATCTGGTGCTGGGCAAGTCATAGGCACAGTCAATTGTTCGTTAGGTGGAGGTAATATCGCCGGGATGTGGTGGTTTGACGGTTCGTCGTCTTCGAAGGCATTGGGGGATGAAACTATAGGGCCAAGAACACATCTCGCATTATTAACATCCGATGCTGAGGTGTATATGTGGGATGTCGGTGAGCGGAGATGTGTGAGACGATGGACAGACGAAGGAGGGTTTAGAGGTGCTGGACGAGTCCTAGCTGGTACGCAGACTGGGAATGCACATTTGGCCATCGGGTATGTCATGTTCCAGTATGTCACAATTTTTTTGACGATGAAGAAATCTTCGCATAGGTCATCTTCGGGACTCATTAATATTTATGATCCCACTTCCTATTCTCTCTACCCATCTGAGACATCCAAAACGCCGAAACCGATCAAGTCAATAGGGAACCTTACAACCGCAATTTCTAGTCTCAAGTTTAACCACGATGCACAATTATTGGCTATGGCTAGTAGGGAAAAGAAAGACTCCATGCGTCTTGTATGTAATCTTACCTTTCCAGATATTGATGATGCTAAAGCTATTATCACAGATCCATATTCCCTCGTTAACATGTTTCTCGAACTGGCCAACCCAAAGTACACCTCTCGGGATTGTTACGACAGTCGACTTTTCTCCCAAGAGTGAGTACATTGCTATCGGAAACAAGCGAGGACGAGTACTGCTGTATCAATTGAGCGAGTACAGTGCTGGGATTGCCTAGTTGATGCGTTTCATAAATACTTTTTCTCAATTGGACACAAAGGATGTCTGAGAAATGACCTGACGTTGTCATTTTGTGTGATGTGTTGAGCCTGTTTGTGGACACACTCTGAGATAAACAGGCCAGAATGAAAAATTATGCATGATATTGTTATGGGATGCTTTGAACATGAACAATTTTTATTTTCTTTTTCTTTTATTTTCTGACTTTATAGGGATTTTGTTTTCTTTTTCTTTTTCTTTTCTTTTGGATGATGAAGAGGCACATGATATTGAAGTCACATGACAGGTCACATGATGTGATAAGCCTAGAACATGGTAGAAAGAACTAGAAGATGATGTCAGGGCATATAGAGTACACATGGTAGCCTTGAGTAAGATATGAGGCAGATATGAGGGTGAAGCATGGACATAAGGGCAGGGTTAAATATTAGTAGCACAGACCATGAACCTTTTGTATAAATAGGACTCTAATTAAGAAGAGGCTCCTTGTCGAGTTCTCTTGTGAAATT
>Ga0157357_1000683_pt1 | contig 14400 bp, 17 predicted proteins | sample AttcapACBM1_FD_111485 | JGI IMG/M metagenome (GOLD analysis project Ga0157357, IMG submission 111485) | Fungus gardens microbial communities from leaf cutter ant in Botucatu, State of Sao Paulo, Brazil - Atta capiguara ACBM1 | ecosystem: Host-associated > Fungi > Mycelium > Unclassified ... | reverse complement strand
AAGAATGATATCAGAATATATATATATGATATAGTGTTCTTATAAAAGATATGAGGTTGATGCATAGTAGAAGTATGGACTACATATGGACATTAGGGTAGGGTTATTTATTGCTAGCATGAACCATGTATTTATAGTATAAATAGAATAGCAATATATTGGGGACTTCTTGTTGAGTTCTCTTGCAATTCTTACTTAATATCCTACTAAGAGATTTACTTGTTATGTTACTATTAGTTCTTGTGATTAGTGGTTTCCACAACATATATGTTAAGTCCAACCATTCAGAAAATACATCTCTATGGTGATACTGCTTCTCAACACCCATGATACAAGCCTGTTTTCTATGATAGCTATCTTTTCCACAATATGTTTCTATAATAGTGATGTAACAATCTACTGATTCAGTCTTCCATGATAAGAATACTCTTCAGCTTATAAAAGGTACAACACATAAGTTGAGGCCAAGGTCATTCTAACAAGTCTGCATTATTGAGCTCATTACATGGATTTTCTACACTTTGTGCATCTCTGAGCTAACTCCACAGACTTTTGTCTTCAAGTGTGAACTGTACTTAATATAACCAGTATTTCCTAACATATGTTTAAAGTATAAAAAGATAGAAATATATAAAAGTACAAATAAGTATAGAAATATAAAAGAGTATGAAAACATGAAAATAGATTTTCTTGTAAAGATTATTATTTGTCTTTGTTATTTTAATACTTGATTTGTACTTTTCTACTATAATATTTATAGACTTCTGCTTGAAATATGAACTATGTCAGAGTTGTAAACATTAGACTTGAGTTTTTTTTTTATTTTTTTATTTTTTATTTTTCTCTTTTTATTTTATTTTATTTTTATTTTTAGTTTTCATTTCTATTTTCTTTATTTTGAACTTAGATAAGAATATATGATTGTTTTGACTCTATCATAGATAATGCTTACATAAGCTCTGCTCTGCCCAAAACATCTGCAGAAGTGAATATTTTCCTTCTAGTCTATATATTACTTCTGATATGGATCAACCTGGTTTTTTTCTATGTTCAATTACTCTATTACTGATCACATAGCTCCTTATGATCTCCATAGAACTCTAGTATACCTAGAGTAGTTACTTATCTCCTCTGATCCTTGGATAGTCTTAGTACTAGTATTTAAAACATGTAGATACTCTATAATTTCTTAGCTTGAAAATCAACTAGTATAGTATACTGTTCTGAGTGCTTATACTCAGAAGTTTGACTTCCACAATGATTTGCTTCCTATTATAACTTTCTTCCAAAAGATAACTATTGTGACATATAGAGGTGCAGTATATAAGCTGAAGCCAAGGTCATCCTAGATTTATATCTGCATGTATCAGATAGTGTTTCTATGCTCTTCTAATGTCTTCTATAATTTTTCTCTAGATAGTTTCTTCTTCCAGGCATGTTTCTTATCTAATAGTGGTTTGATATCATGTATAATGGTCACAAATATTACAAAGTGTGACACAGAGAAGATCATAGAAAGTTCTGAAACAAATAATATCATATAGTATGACACCAGCATGTTGGTCTTATAGGATGCATATGAGTAGATTAGATATAGTGTGCACATAAACCACAGGTTGTAGTATATAAGATAGACTACATTAATAACAAAGATTCTAAGTCATAATTTAAATAAAGTCCTCACTAACTTAGTAGCTAGTGATCACTGTTACTTGGAATACTCTCTAAATATATTGAAAAGCTATTTTCATACCAGAATAGTAATTCAGCACAGTTCTTTATTATTTCCTTAAAGAGAACAATTGACCACTACACTTGTGATATGTGCAGCAAGTTGCTCAATCACTACAACGCTAATGTAGTTGCCATTTTCTCACACAAGTGGCATGTGATGCCTAAGGCAAAATAAAGGAATAATCATGCATATAAAGAATAAGTAATCTGGGGTCTCTATGAGATGATTATGGAAAACTCAGAATGATTAGTATTTGTTAGTATTTGTATAATAACCACCATGTGTCCAATTGATTTTTTGACACTGATTTGATATCAAATGACAAATCAACTTATCGGCTATTTGAGTCACTCCTCAGTCAACGGCAAAGCATTGACCATTTCTATGACGGCACCAGCACCAACTACCTCCGGTTCTTCTAGCTTTAACCGTAATGGAGCAACACCCATAGGAGAATCTTCTAGGTCACAGAACTCATCACAGTACAAGAAGCGCCGTATACCAGGTGCTTGTGATATCTGCAAGAGAAAAAAGAGTCGGTCTTGTATGAGTCTGGAATATGTCTATATCTGAGACTGGTTCTTGTGTGTACCTAGTTCGTTGTGATAGTGGAGAGATGCCAAACAATCGGTGTAGTAGCTGCACACAGTGTGGATTTGAATGTACACACAAAGAAGTCAGAAAGGTGAGCCGTATCAGGTTTGATAACGAGTTTCGTGTCATTGTCATTATTGCTGGATAGATGCTAGGGTCTGCGAAAGGGTCCGTCGTTTGTCACCCTGAATTTTTGAAACGAGCGGCCTGATGATGGCTTGACATAGTTATGTAGAGAGCTTGGAGGCACGACTAGACAAAATGGATCAACTATTAACAAAAGTACGCTTGGTCTTGTCACTTCTTTCCGTCAAATGCTCACTGACCACTATGTCCAGCTGCTCCCTGGTATCAATCCAACCCAGGAAGTCGATCAACTCCTTGAAGAAGTCAATGATCAGGACATTACAGCAGAACAAGATGAAGACCAAAATGCGAAAGTTATGATCGGAAAACTAGCCAAACTTAATCTCAACCCCACGCAGAACCGGTTCTTTGGAAAGTCGAGGTAAGTATGTAGTCGTCAAACATCTGCTACTTCCTCCTGACTATATGTTTAGTGGATATCATCTCATTCAAACTGCACTAGACTTGAAAAGCCAATACAAAGGAGGAATTCAGGATACTACTACTCCCGTTGAATTGATGCAACGCAGGCCAGAGTTTTGGGATATCCCACCTGTGAGTATGTTTTCAGTTCATTTTAGGGAGCATACTCACATCCCTGACGAGTGGGCTTCAGAGAACCTGGAAATGGAAAATATGCTTCCTTCGTACACATTTCCTCCTCTCGACCTCGTTGAATCTCTCGCTGAACATTACTTTACACAAATCAATCCTTTCCTTCCTCTTCTCCACCGCCCGACATTCAAACGAGGTATTGATGAGAATCTTCATCTCACAGACCAATGCTTCGGTGCTGTTGTTTTGTTGGTTTGTGCATTAGGTTCGAGGTATAGTGAGGATTCAAGGGTGTTCGTGGAGGGAAGTAATTCAGTACGGTCGGCGGGGTGGAAGTGGTTTGGACAGGTTAGGATATTGAGAACGTCATTCTTTAAGCAGACGTCATTGCATGAGTTACAGGCTTATGCTGTGTGTCATTCTGCGTGAATTTTCTGGTTCATTATTGATTGAATTTTTGCAATAGCTCTCCATTCTCTTCTTGCAGTCGTCAGAGATACCGCAAGGATGTTGGAGTCAAGTAGGAATGGCACTTCGACTTGCTCAAGAAGTCGGTGCTCATCGACGACGACCTCAAAATAATCATACACCTACAGCTGATGAAGAACTGTGGAAACGGGCATTTTGGTAAGGTTGTGTGATTTTCCTCATGAACGGCATTCAAAATGCTGTCATCTACCATAGGGTCCTTATGAGTATAGATCGCCTGGCAAGTTCAGGTTCTGGGCGGCCGTGCGGACTTCAGGATGAAGAGTATGTATTCGGTACCAGTGCTATTCAACAGTCTGCTGACTCGTTCGACTAGCTTCGATTTGGACCTTCCTATCGATTGTGATGACGAGTATTGGGAGGCATCGGATTCAGACGAGCGGTTCAAGCAGCCAGAGGGTAAACCGTCTTCGATGGCGTTCTTCAATTGCTACCTCAGCCTCACAGATATCCTCGCGTATGCCATGCGTGCGATTGTACGTTGACGTTTCCTCGTTATTGAGGACAAGTATAATCTTCGTCTGCAGTATGCTGTCAAACGACCGAACAATAAGTTTGGAAGAGTTATACAACGTTCGGAGCAGCAAATCATTGTGGAGTTGGATTCTGCGATGAATAATTGGATGGACTCAGTTCCTCAACACTGTACGTTGTTCCGTTCACTTTCTACACACCTGCCCGATAATCTGGTAGTACGTTGGAATCCATCGTGCGAGAATGAACTTTTCCTGAAGCAGTCCGCAGCATTATATGCGACCTATTATTATTTGCAGATATTCATTCATCGACCATTTATTCCTTCCCCGCGGAACCACACCTCTGTCACGTTTCCTTCGTTGGCTATATGCACAAATGCTGCTCGTTCATGTTGCCATGTACTTGAATCGTACAGTCGTGTCAGCCACCTGCCTTTACCGTATTTCCAGGTACGTTCTGATGCACTAGACTGTCATTTCATTGACCTTACGTAAATGAAGTCTACTGTGTTTCTGGTAGCCGTTATTTTATTGCTGAATATCTGGAGTGGAAAACGAACTGGGTTTGCACCGTACCCGAAGAGGGAGGTGGAAGATGTGCAGAGATGTATGAATATGTTGAAGTCCTGTGAGACGAGGTGAGTCACTGATTGTCAATATTTACTGTTCTTTGATACTGAAGTACTATAGATGGAGTCAAGCAGGGAGATTTGTGTGAGTCACGTTCACAGTCTCTCCTATTTCTAGCTAAGGCATTGCTAGTGATATATTATCTGAGCTTGCGAATGCTGGTGATGTGACTATTAAGGATCAATCACCACCACCACCGCCACCGCCACCACCAACATCATCACTCTTCTCGGGTCCTCCGAATTCGGAACAGAGAAGGACCATTTCAAATGAATTTGTACGCCCGACACTCTTGCCTGCTGGCTATTCAAATAATGTAACAGTTGCGCTGGGTTCAGATGTATCCCCTCTTGCTGCTACTGCTTTTGTCCCATCCTCTTTTGTGTCCTCCTCGTCTTTTCAACCTGTTCATGATATACCACCGCCCAATTTTTCACTCCCGGTGTATAGTACCGATCTTGGACGTTTACCGGTATATGGACAGTTTAATTTTCTGGATACGATTGCGGCATCTCAACAGGAGATTGAGAGACAAATACAGATGGCAGTTTCTGAAGGTTCGGGACATTATTGGAATCAGCAGGTTATTCAACCAATGCCAACGCTATCCGCTCCACCAATACCACATGTCGACATGTCAATGCCACAGTCTGGCGATCATGATCATAATTCATTGTTTCCAGGGATGACGGATGTATCTGGATCCCAAGTAATGCCTCTGTCCCATGAGGGGCAATGGGATAATGGTAATATTATTTGTTGCTCTGATATTCAAGCTGAACATCATTGTTAGGTAACAATAATGGTGATAATATAATGGCTGTGTGGACAAATGCACCAACCAGCTTTGAGTACGTGTTTATTTTCAGGGTGGTGGCAATATGAGACTAATTTTTTGGAATAGGTTGGATGAATGGAGGTCATATATATCTAGCGTGAACGAAATGACTCATAAACCTGGAGATGGCTGTACCTGATTCCTAGGTTACAGAATGAATGCAAATGTGATTGCAACTTTGATCCTCCACATGTCACTCCAATGCACCATTTACAAAACTCAAACTCCAACCCAGCTATCTTATCCAATCCAAGTTCCACCAAACTACATCAAATCACCCAAAGCAATCAACCTGACAAACAAACTCGGAATACTGCTACACAAACAAGACACGCAAGACTCCGGGAACAAAACACAAGAGACACAAGAGCCCGCTGCTCGATACCCAAAAGTAGGGGAGCAAGGTACGGTCAAGGTTCAAGTGCATTCTAAGAGCATGTATGGAAGTTAGTGATCAGATTCGTCTGCTTGTTCGTCTGGGATCGATGTCGGGATCAAAGAAGCTGAAGGAGGTATGAAGGGAGGAAAGGCGTGAAGGAGAGTAAAGAAAAACGTAAACGATGACCAAAAGAAGAAAGAGGAGACCCTGGACTAGTTGTGGCGACACAACATAAAAAAGCGAACAGATAGTGGTACAAGCAGAGAGCGAGATGAGATAAATAGATCCGAATTAGACGAGTCCGACATAGTACAAGAGATTTTTGGGATGAGAGCCGAAACGCATCTAGAAGACGTCAGCAGCCATCACCGACAGAGTGTCAGTGCCTTGAACATCATTCCATGAGAACAGTTCAAGGCCAGAGGTTGCAAGAGCAGTCGTAGAGGTATGCTGTTGTTGCAACGAATCCAAGAGTCTCTGCATATCGAGTTCGCTCGCCCAATCAACCGACGACGATTCATCGACATCAGGATCCATCTGAGCAGAATTCCCATCTGCCTTTGTTGGCGTTGTTACGCCATTCAGTTCCTCTTTCACGACCTGATTGGGGGTCGCAGTTGTCTCGGGCGCCGAGGGAACCGGTATGAGAATTTCACGGAAGAGTTCTTCCATCGTGTCTTCGTCCTCATCAACCTGAAATTGCAAAGGCCGGGACGCCAAGGGGTCGTCGAGGGTGAGCGCAAACGCCTGCGAAGCAAGGCCACCCGCTGCAGGGCCATCACTGGGATGGACGCCACCCGTGCTAGGTGGCGAGTGGTATCTTGCTCTTGGCATTGTTGCTGTACACTTGAAATGGCAGGAGGGAGGACAATGGCAGGGGTTGACATAGGAGAAGGAGAGGTGGATGAGGTGGGGACGAATGTGGGCAAAGTCAAAGGAGTAGAGGGTGCTGATGTGAGCGAGTCCAGAGAGGCATGAGAAGGGGCAGGAGAGGGTAAAGCGACAGGAGAAGTAAGGCCAGTAGGGAGACCTTGAGCAGTCAGAGCCTTGACGACAGCATCCCAGCCGCGCTCGAGGGTGCGAATGCGTTCCTTGAGCTCTGCATTTTCCGTATCGGGAGCAGGGGGATGCTGTTGGCCATGGGAAAGAAGGCTAAGGGAAATACGGAGCTGACGGTTTTCCTCCTCGAGCTCGTTGACTCTGTGCTCAAGGAAGGCGAACTGGGCCTTTCTGCGGTCGCGCGAGTTCTGGGCGGCAATACGGTTGCGGTGCGCACGGGCCTCCTTGCGCTCATCGGAGGACAGGTCTGAGCGAGGGCGTTTACGAGAAGGACCAGAGTCGGAGGAGGAGGGGGAAGCCATTGGGAAGGAACAGAGAAGAGGAACGAAAAGAGAAGAGGAACGGCTGGTGACGTGGCATTATATCGAGGGAAGCACAGCAGGAACAAACAGGGAGACACGGCCACATCTTTGTGTGGATCTGGGAGACACAGCCACAAGCAGTGTAGATCTGGCAAGAAAATCACCAAATAAGGAGGAAGAGGAAGGGTAAAAGGGGGAGGACGGGGAGAAGCGCGGCAGGGATGCTTGCTGCCCTTGTCCCTGCGCTCGGGCCACCTCTCTGCGGCCTTGTCCTCCATCTCGCATACACCCCTGGCCATTGTGTCTGCGCTGCACTGCTCTTGCTGGCTCTCACCGGGATGGCATTCGGCGTCGCAGGGCTCATAGACGCAGACAAGGCCGAGATCATCGTCGAGACGGGCCTCTATGCGCAGCGTAGGCATCTCTTTCTCTGCGGGCCACATGCTGACGGTCTGCAGTCGGCGCATCCGCCATCTTCTTTGCTCACCGACACTGGGGCTGCTCAATGGTCCTCGGTGTTCTTGTTCTCTGCGGTGCGTCTCGCAGCATTTTTCTGCGCATATATTCCCATCTTTCTTACCCCAGGCACTGCTCTCGGTCTTGCTGTGTCCTTTGTACCTACTATCCCCGTGGTCATTCCACCTTTGTGTTTTCTACTGTCAACGCTCGTCGCACTTGGGATCGTCCGATCTTGCATGGAGATGATGTTGACACTTCTTGCCACGCTCCTTGCCAACACATTCTTCCTCGTCGCTGCCCTCCTCCCCCAGGCTAAGGCTATCAGGGCAATACAAACGGTGTGGGTTACTCTGCCCATTTGTGCATCCATGCTCGCTTTCACTCGTAAGCACCCAGCCAGCCAATGCGTACCCTTTGCCAGTCTCACACCGGCTCATATCCAGGACACGGCCAGATCCCACCTCAAAACCCCCGAATCTCCATCTCCGTGTCGACAGCCCAGCGGCAGGACCAACTGGATTCACCTTCTTGGAAGGTCACTTCCCTTTCTGGTCATCGTTCACTTGGCACCACTAGACTCTCAAGGTTCCGAAAATGGCTCTCTCCTTCGCAGCAGGACACGCCCATTTCTCTCGCTCATTTACATCATCCAGATCAGGCCCACACTCGCTTCCCTTCTACTTCCTCTTCCTTCTCATCCCCTCCTCAACATTCCCACATGGACGTCGATCTAGAGCAAGGCAATACTTTCCACCATGTCCTAGACCTAAAGCCTTCTCATAACTCAATCCAATTACCCAGTCCACCCGATACTCCCAGAGCTCACGTCCATACAGCAACACCCATTCCTCATACTCATCACTTCACTGCTCCTGCTGATATCTCTACTGTTGTCACTGACAATGACCAACAAGTCAGGATAGGCATGGTCTCCCCAGCCGAGAAGCCGAATCTTACTATTCGTGACATTTTTACCGATGCAGAGCAGTACCAAATTGCTTGTGAGACCGTCCAAGTCGTTGATGCCCCTGTTTCCGAACCTGGACACGGCAGTCGCGAGTACTCTGACTCGGGAGACGATGATCCCATCCAGAAAAGTCCAAGAGCATCTCCTTCGACGCCCACTCCTACACCCTCACCCACGCCTATGCCTACCCCAATCCCAAGGTCTCCAGCGCTTTCCAGTCCCAGTTCATGGGTGTTCAACAACTTCAAACGGCCCATCAAATCCAGGTCAATGATGAGCTTGCCTTTATCTTTCGGTTCACCGTCTGGATCTGCCTCCCCTCCTACATTATCCTGGAAGGGAGCGGACAAATTGAGGGAGAAGCTCAAGGGACCTATAGCTGGTGCCTATGGACGTGCACTGTCCCTCTCACAATCACCTACATTGCAGTCATCTCCTAGCAAGGAAGATCCTTTGGACTTAGTTGAGGAGGATGGACAAGATTACCAGAGGGCAACAGGTCAGCAGCAGCAGCATCATAAGAGGAAGGGAAGTGCTTGGAGTTCGCTGAGTCAGAAGTCACCGACGTTTATGTTCATATCGAGTATTCCTGCTATAGCGACGACAGCCAGTCCCAGCAGTGGATCGGAATGGGAATGGTACCCCTCCTTGTCGAAAGCAAAATCTTCAATGTCCAACTTACACCAAGGCCAAGCACTCACTTCAAGTATCAGCAATAAAAAGAAACGGGAACAAACGACGGTACCAACCACGGCATCGTCATCTGATCATCACCAACAGAGCGATACTGCTGATTTCGTTGACTTGACTGATCCATTCGCAAGTCCCACGCCGGGTTTTGCTCTGCCCAAGTGGTTAGGAAATAATGGGAGCAGTGTCACGGCTGCAAGTGGTAGTGCTGGACCATGTGGGTTGGGTGTTGGTACAAATTGGAATGGGAGCGTGTCGGATATTGGACATGGAGGACCGGCAAATCCGAGTTGGGGTTATGAGAATGACCAGGACATTGACACGAATGAGAAGGAACATACAACCACGATAAGAAATGTACCAAAGACTATGAAGTCAAGGTCGAGTGCACAATGGGGAAAGTTGCCGCCTGTTCCTCCACTTCCTTCTTCGTCTTGGAGTGATCCGGATGGGCCGAAGAAAAAACAGGAGAGGCCGGAGAATATTCCGACAACGATCGTGATGACGACAGGGGGGGTAAAGAGAACAAGGCCCAGCAGACGAAGGTCCGACTCGCCTGTACCTATAAAGACATCATCGAGTGGTACAAGTCTAATGAGAGTCGTGGATGACGCTGAGGATAAAGATGCGGGTCCTGAGGTGGAGAAAGAAATATTGGAACGACCTGGTTCGCCTTCCTTGACGATAACCACAACCACGGCAATAGAATTGGGAATCGGCAGAGCCACGAAGCCGACGGTGGTTATAGACAACAATATTGATGTCTTGAGAAGAAGTCGGTTACAGACGAAGATGAACACAACAATAGATTCTGACGCAAAGAATTTTACCAATAGTCCTATTAGTAGGAAGAAGAACAACGGTATCATGTCCAGACGAGGAAGAAACGGTTCACCGGTGCCTATTCCGTTTCGGAGGAACAAAAGTCACCGACGTGCTGCGAACGGTAATGTAGGAGGGATGGAAGAGGAAGAGGATATAGATGGGTTAAATTTGGAGGAGGTGTTGTTGGCACAGAGGTTGTTGAAAAGGTTGAATTCGGATGAAGGCGCTGTGTAATGTTACGAGAGTGCGAGTGATACCTAACTTCATGATCGATTGTTTTTTGGTAGTCATAGTTTTTCGTTCTTGGTTGTGCGATACATGTTCTTATCTTGGTTACCTTTTTGGGGGTTGATGTGTGGAGTTGAAACTTTTTTTGATGGATGACAGGAGGAGAATAGAAAGCGAAGGCCATAAGGGATTCTATTTTTTTTAAGTTACTCGGTGCCATAAATTTCATTAAAAGCTTCTCGCAAAAAGAGAACGTCAGTCGGTTGAGGAGGGAACCTTCTTGAATTAGCAAAGTTGCTTAATTAAATTTTTTACGAGAGGGATTTTCATTGTGTGATTTTTGATGTGAAGTGAAGTGAAGTGAAGGAGAAAGAAGCCAAGTTGAAACGTGTTGGTTGATGTTTCACAGTGTTGGCAGGCAGGCACACATCGTTGCTGATTGGGGATCCACGATCGGTGTATCGTTTTGTTCAACACGCGTTTTGATTGTCACGTCACGGCTGATTTATAACTTTCTCCCTGATTAATAATGGGGAAGAAACAGAATAAATCAAATGTGTCTCCGCAGAGTGTCAATGTGGTACAGAACCGGGATATAATGCAGAGGATGAATTTTTTATGGCAGGCGAGTGTTTATTTGGAGCGTGTATCTAATTGTGCTTCTGGTTCTGGTTCTGAGGGCTGGATGAAGGGGGGAGAGAGTGGAGAAGGAAAAGGAGAAGGAAAAGGAGAAGGCGAGGAAGGAGAAAGGCGAGGGGAAGGAGAAGAAAGACAAGTGGAAGAAGAAAAGAAAGAAGATGTTGGAATCGAAAAGGGTAGGAGGAAAACGATGACGGTTGAAAGTGATTTGGCGAAGGTGTATATTCAGATGATGAAATGTGTTGGGAAGAGAACAACAACTGGGATGTAAGTTTTCCATTTGCTTGTTCTTTGACGTTAATTTCTTCTTTTAGGGACCCAGGCGTGAAACGTACGTTGTGTAAAGGATGTTATATTGTACTCGTACCAGGGATCACTGCACGTACTCGTGTTCGGTGTGAGTTTTTTCAATTCCACCCACTCTCTTATATTAATTGGTATGTTGACAGCGAGTTCATCCTTTGGTCATTGCATTTCGTATACCTGTTTAGAGTGTTCAACAACTCGAAAGATACCTGCACCTCGGAATATGAAAATCAAACCCTCAATCACTGATACCGATATTTCTACATCGACAATTGAAGATCAGGTTGAAAAAACTGCGGATGTTCATATCACAATTCCAGAAGCGACGATCCCACCCACGACTACAGAACTTCAGGGGCATGAGAAGAAAGAAGAGAAAAGAGGAAAGAAGAAGAAGGTTGTTATTCGTCAACAACCGTTGTTTGCGAGGAGAAGTGAGGGGCATGTGGTTTTTAGGGGTACTGAAGTGGTAGATACGGAGGGGATTTATACCTGATGGAGGGAGTGTACTATACTTGCCCCTGTTCCTAATATGGTCCTTAGACGAAAAATGAACATTTAGGAGAACTTAATGTGAATTTTGGTGCCTGGATGTCGATTCAAAGGCTGTTCCTTTTCCTGAACGAACCGTTGTCTCGCTCCTCGGAGCTGTTGTCTCATTGTATGTGCAATTCTTGACAAAGTTATGAATGATCACAACGTTTTTGGTTTCGGCTTATGTATTGCTGAACTCTGAACTCATTACAAAACAAAGGTTCTTTCCCTTCTCCTTCAGTTGCCTTTCTTAGATGTTCAAGCAGTCACACACTCTATAGAACACGACAAGGAATTAGACAAGGACTGATGGCTTGGAATCTGATCTAACAGGAAGTGGTGATTTTCATGTTCGTGTTGTTTGTCTTACATATCATCTACATTGCGATTGCGATTTCGTTTTGGAACATGAGGGATATGCCGTCTTATCTCAAGATCATAATAATCGGACAACCCGATTGAGAAGTCACAAAACTAGATTTGTGTAGTGAGCTAGTTTTTCTGGTTGATTGACATGTAACCTGTCTGTCTCCTTAATTGTAATGCTCTCAAGTTAATCTCTCCATACTTATATGAATCAAATGGTGGACTAGGGTGATGCCAAAACTGACTCATGAACCTTTCCGAGTCTAGCGTTCTCATTCTGTAATACATCAAGCTCGCAGCGTGGATAGACATGGGTGGAATTGACTGCTAATTGATCTGTCTGACAGATAGCTCAAGTGATTGTTGAACGTCGAGTTGAATATGAATGTTTAGACGCCAAACGCCGAACATTTCAGGACGTCGTCTCCAGTAATTGATTCTGATCAAACTCCAACATAGTCCAAAAGTGTATAAATTCGAGGTGTCAATCTACTGTGGGATAGTGATTTTACACAAATAATCTGGTGATGCAGCTATTCTATATTTCTTTCAAAATGACTCAGAATTTCTTTTCATGCATAAGAGTTGTAGCTACCACAGGTTGTGATGACCAAGGCATCTTACATCATTATCTTGTGGATGATTACAAGAGAATTTGACAAGGAGTTCTGTTAGATTAGTTTACTACTTACACATTTGGCACTTGGTCTGTATACAGTACTTCTACTCTATATCATGTTACAACTTAAGTCCAAATGTGAGAACAAAGAAGAAATCTTATATTAGAGTTAAATACAAGAGAACTCAATAGAGTTTCTACTACTGTTAAGCAGTTCACACTTGGATGGGAAAAAGTCTGCAGGAAAAAACACAGAGATCAGATAAAGTACTTAGACTATATCCATGATGTGTAGATGTGGACTTCTAAATGACCTTGGCTTCAACTTATATGTTGTGTCTTCTACTAGTCATATAGTTGCAATTTCAGAGAAAGGTCTAGGAGGGTCTAAATAGGAGTTATAATGATAGGAGTAAGTATGTTGCTATTGACATTGAAGATGTATTAGATAACCAGAGTTTGATGTTAACTTTATGGTCAATTATCAAATAGGCTATTATAAAGTAACTACTAGCCTTATATATAGAAAAATATATCTAAAACACAGAGAAGCTTGAGTGAACAATGTTATACAATATGTTTGACATATATTAACAATATATAGCTCTTTAGAGTAGATTAATAGTACTGTAGTACAAACTAGTAGCCTAGTATATATAAGATAGATAAGTTTGTACTAGAAACTTCATTGAGTTCTTTTGTATTACCTAATATAAGGTTCTTTCTCTTTGACCTACTCTAATGTTACAATTCAAAGACCTTAGGGTTAGTTAAAGAATAGAACCTTGTATTAGGTTAACACAAGAGAACTCAATAGAGAACTCTGTACAAGATTGTCTACCTTATATACTAATACCTAATGGTCCATGCAAGCTATTTCTAGCCTACCCTAAATGATCATGTGTGTCACATATTGTATGATATTATCTCTTCCAAAATATTCTACTTTTTTCCATGTGTCATGTGACTTGTGACCATGTCATCTGATGTGACCTTCTGTGTGACAGTGTGATCTTGTCACTCTAACCCTAACCCTAGTTCTAAAAATAAAATAAAGGAAAAGAAATTGAAAAGAAAAAGAAAAATGCAAAAATAAAATAGGAAAAGACTAAGTTTATTTCTTGCAATCTTGATATCTAAGGTCTTTGAGTTATAACATAGAATAAAAAAGAAGTGTTAAAGTTGTGAATAATAGATTTTATTTTTTTATTTTTCTTTTAACTGTCAGATGTAGTTCATACCAGGGTAGAAGTCTACAGAATGGACTTGGAGATGAGTGGACTTATAGAATGACCTTGGCTTCAGCTTATGTGCTGCACCATCTGTCTGCCACATGGTCATAACTTCAGATAATAGGAAGAAGTCCAAGATGGGAGTGAGTACTGATTGGTATGTTGCTATTGAACATTAGAAATCAAGTTCAATAAGAATTATCTTCATCAATTATTAGACTAGCAAATTACAGTGTAACTACTAGTCTTATATACAAACAGATATTATAGGAGATGCTCAGAGTTTCAGTGGTAAAGCCCCTATTACTCTAAGCAGAGATCTCAGTATTGAGACACTGATAGGGGTAACTTT
>Ga0157357_1000679_pt1 | contig 14456 bp, 11 predicted proteins | sample AttcapACBM1_FD_111485 | JGI IMG/M metagenome (GOLD analysis project Ga0157357, IMG submission 111485) | Fungus gardens microbial communities from leaf cutter ant in Botucatu, State of Sao Paulo, Brazil - Atta capiguara ACBM1 | ecosystem: Host-associated > Fungi > Mycelium > Unclassified ... | reverse complement strand
GCTTTCCCGCTTTTTTCTCGATGAGGTTGTTCAGGCTGCCTGGGCCGGCGCAATAGATATAATGCGGGTTCAGACCAATTCGCTCGATAATCCGCGCGCTTTGCAGCTTTATCAGCAGGTGGGCTTTGTCCCGGTTGCGGTAAAAAATGTAGAAATTGAAGCCTGGGATTAGCCAAAACGGCCGGTTTTATGCCGCCGGGCGGGGCTGGGCGCGGCATGGTGTCCTACGGCGCCTGTTCTCTGCGGCTTTGGCAGCGCGCCTTAACGCCGCGCTTTTATATAAACAGCAATGCAGCTTTGTTTCGCGCCTCGCAAACCGGTTTTATGCCGCCGGGCGGTGCCGGGCGCGGCATGGTGTCCTGCGGCTCCTGTTCTCTGCGGCTTTGGCAGCGCGCCTTAACGCCGCGCTTTTATATAAACAGCAATGCAGCTTTGTTTCGCGCCTCGCAAACCGGTTTTATGCCGCCGGGCGGTGCTGATTGTGTCAGCCAAATACGCATGAGCGCACGGCCAGACTGCTTTTGCCAAGGCATAGACCCAAAGAGCAGCGGCAAACAGCTACAAAGCGCTTCGCCAGCATCGTTTTCTTTCAGCCTGCTCCCCAGCGCCTGCGATCGGCAAAAGCAAAAAGGCAGCAAAAACAGGCAAGGTAAAAAGCTGATAAGCAAACGGAAGATGGCTCCCCGGGCCGGATTCGAACCAGCGACCAACCGGTTAACAGCCGGTTGCTCTACCGCTGAGCTACCGGGGAACAACGCCGATCAAACAGCGTTTCCTGCCTATAGCAAACAAAACCCGGCTTTGCCAAGGGGGAATTTGTAAATTCACAAAAATAATTATCATAGCCGCCGAAGAGGGCGGCCGCCTGTGCAGAAAACAGCCGGGCTTTGATAAAAATCAGCGGGAGAGACAAACACGGCTTGACCTTTTGCCGGCATTCCCTTATTGCTGGGCATTGCTTATCGGCCTCATGGCGGAATGGTTACGCAGAGGACTGCAAATCCTTGTATCCCGGTTCGATTCCGGGTGAGGCCTCCAATCTGTTTTTTCTGCCCGGCTGTGTTGCTTATGTGCGGTGCCTGCCTTGTTGTTGTAAACAGCCGCCGCGCGCCCGGTTCGGCTTGGCTATACTTGCTATAAAGCGGCTTGTTCTATGTTTTATTAACAGAATGCGTGATTATTCTGTTAATCTTTTGGTTAAGCGCTTGTTTACTTTTTGCCAAAGTCCGGGCGCCTATGCTAAATTTAACAAGCGGGAAAACGGCTTTTGCTGCCGTGTGTCTGATTTTTTAAGAATGCGGGCGGTTTTACCGCCTGGGGGGAGGCCGCGCATTGGTGCGGCAGGCGTAAAAGGGGTTTGGCTGATGGAAGTGGATTTTACGCGTTTGCGGCAAAGAATGGTGGATAGCCAGCTAAGACCGGTTGCTGTAACCAGGCTCCCTGTTCTTTCGGCTTTTCTTGCTATGCCGCGTGAGCTTTTTGTGCCGGATAACCGGCGCAATGCGGCCTATGCCGATGGCAGTGTGCCGGTGGCGGCAGCCAAAGCCGGACAGCCTGCCCGTTATATGATGCCGGCTGCCGCTTTGGCGCAGCTTATCCAGCTTGCCGATATTGGCAGCGATGATTTTATTCTGGATATTGGCGCGGCGACCGGTTACGGCGCGGCGCTGATGGCCGGGCTTGGCAGCGCCGTTGTGGCGCTGGAATGTGATGCTGAGCTGGCCGCCTTTGCGGAAGATCTGTTTGCCGCCTATAAATGTGAAAATATAACTGTGGCAAAGGGTGATTTGCCGCAGGGTTGGACAGCGCAGGCGCCTTATGATGTTATTGTGCTGGAAGGGTCGGTAGATTTTGTGCCCAAACCGCTTTTTGCCCAGTTGCGTGAAGGCGGCCGCCTGGTTGCAGTGGAAGGCCGGGGCAATGCGGCTATTGCCTGGCTTTATGAGCGGGAAGAGGGGATTGTCTCGCGCCGGCGGGGCTTTAACCTGGCGCTTTATCCTTTGCCCGGCTTTGCCGAAGAGGCTGTGTTTACTTTTTAGTTACCTGCCGCGCCTATTAAGGCGGTAGAATTTGGAGCAGCGTGTAATTTAGCGTTTTTTATTGCATTTTTGCCGATGGCCTGTATAAAGCCCGGTATTTTTGGCCAGCGGCAGGGCTGAAACTCGTAAAGATTTTGTCGGGTCGGCGTGGGTTCTGAATGTTATGATAAAAAGATTGTTGGGAGTATTGCTGTTATCCGCTGCGGCTCTGGTGCCGGCGCGGCCGGCTCTTGCCGAAAATTTGCGCGGCGCTCTGACCAAAGCCTATACGAATAACAGCGCTCTCAACTCCGATCGGGCTTCTGTTCGGATTTATGATGAAGATGTGGCTATCGCCAAATCCGGCTATCGCCCTTATATTAACGGTTTCGGCTCATATTCTCGCGGGCGCAGCGCGGCGACAACATTTTATACTACAGCGGGGGCGATCGGCATTCAGCTCAGCCAGAAAATTTTTGACGGCTTTGTGACCAAAAACTCAGTGGCCGCTGCCAAGACACAGGCGCAGGCGCAGCGGGAATATTTGCGCAATAGCGAGCAGAATTTGCTGTTTGCCGCAGTGGAAGCCTATGCCGATGTTTATGCCGCCCGCCGGATCGCCGCTTATCGGGCGGAAAATCTGGCGGCTCTGGAAGAGCAGGTGCGATCCGATAAAGCCAAGCTGGAAGTAGGAGACGGCACCCGCACCGATCTGGCGCAATCGGAAGCGCAGCGCTCTCAGGCCGTATCGCAGCTTTCGCAGGCGCGGGCCGATGTAAAATCAAAGGAAGCAACCTATCGCCGGATTGTCGGTGAGCCGGCGGGCGCGCTGGATCCGCCGCCGGCCTCTGCCGGCCTGCCGAAAACGCTGGATCAGGGTTTTTATATTGCCGCAATGGTGCACCCGGCGATCTTGTCGGCCAAATATGCGGTTGATGCGGCTGCTTATAATGTCAAAACCAAAGAAGGCGCTTTATTGCCGAGTGTTGATGCTACGGCAAGCACCTCTTATACGGATATTTATAACGGCCCGACTACCGGCCAGGGGCGCGCCAATTCTATCGGCCTGACCTTGAATGTGCCAGTATATCAGGGCGGTTCCCTGTCGGCGCAGGTGCGCCAGTCCAAAGAGCAGTTGGGGCAGGCGGAAATTCAGGTTGATTCCATTCGCGATCAGGTGCGTGAGCAGCTGGTTTCCGCCTGGTCGCAGTTAGAAGGGGCGCGCTCGGCCGCTTATGCCTATCGCGACAGTGTTGCCGCCGGCAAAATAGCGCTTGAAGGCCGGGTTCAGGAAAATATTGTCGGCCAGGCTACGACTTTAGATGTGTTAAACTCCCGCTCTATGCTGATTGATGCGGAAGTCGGGCTGGTTAATGCCGAGCGTGATCTGCTTGTCGCCGGCTATGCGGTGAAAGTGGCGCTTGGCGGTATGGGCGCTGTTGCTTTGGGGCTGCCGGTGCGTCTTTATGATCCCAAAGAACATTATAATGCCGTGCGCAATCAGGTAATCGGCGTAAACACGCCGGACGGACGCTAAGACGGCCGCTGTCAGCGATATTATGCGGCTCTTTTGAGCTGCCTGCGCGTTTTATGCCGGCTTTAGCCGGCGGCCTGCGGGGCGGCGCGCGCTGTCTTTTTTGGCCTTTGCCCGGCGGCCGGGCTGTATTTACCTTTTGATAAGTTAAAAAAGGCTGTTCTTGTTAGTTTTTTTTTAATATTCTTGCTAAATGCAGGGTTTCAGGGCGATTCGGTTTATCGCTTGAGCCGGCAGAGCTTTGCGGGCGAGGCGTTTTTCTGTGTTTTGACAGGTCAGGCCTGGGCAGTTCAAGGACGGTGCGCGTTTTCTTGGCGAATTTAAGGTTGGATAGATTCTTATGGCACAAAATTCAGACGCATTACAAGAACCCAGCATGGACGAGCTTTTGGCGTCGATCCGGGAAATAATAGAAGAAAATACCGGATCTGCGCCGCAGGAAGGGGCGGCTCAGAGTGCCGCTAATGCTGTCCGGCCTGCCCAGAACGGCAATAATGCCTCAATGCAGGTGCGCAATCACGACACGACAATGCCCAATTTGAAGCAGGATATACGCTTGCGTGACGGCGGCGCTGCGCCGATGCGGCCGGGCGGCGGCTATAATAATACCGCTCAGGGGGGCTATAATGGCGGGCGGGATCCTGCTTTTTCGCCTAATGCTTTCCCCGGGGCGGCCAATGTCCATGCGGCGCCGGCGCGCGGCCCTGGCAATAATGCCGGGAATGCCGGGCGCAATGGTTTTCCCGCGCCGGATTCTATGAATGCTCTGGCTGAGCGCATAGGTTTGCACCGCAACAATGCCGCCGCTGCGGCAGAAAACTATGCCCGGCCTTATCAGCCGGATAATAATGCCTCTCCTTTGCCGCCTTTTGCGGCTGCTCCGGCGCATAGCGGCCCGGCCGCGCAACCGCGCCCTTACCCCCCGGCTCAAGCGGCCTGGCCGCACAATAGCGGGCCGATGAATCCTAATGGCAGCCCGGCAAATAACGGGCCGGCAATGCCTAATAACGGGGTTATGCGCCCGCGCCTCAACCCGGCGGCCGGTGAAGCTGAGTTCCGCCATAATAATGCCGCCCGGCCCGGCCGGCTGCCGCCGGCAGAAGCTAAAGCCGGCCAGGCTGCGCGGCCGGCAATGGAGCCTGAGCGCGCCGGCGGCGACAGGCCGGCGGGCGGTGGTCATTTTATGGCTAAACATATATTTGGCGCTGATTTTGACAAAAATCTTCCGGCTGATGTTGAGCATTCTACAGAAAATTTGCTGCGCCCCTTTATTGCGCAGTGGCTTGATGAGCATTTCCGTAATTTGTTTGAGAAAATTTTGCGTGAGGAAGTGCAGCGTTTCGTGCAATCCATGCGCCGCGGCTGAGTTTTTGCCGCTCAACAAGCCGGCAGGCCTGGAGAGGGGTGAGCGCTTTTTCGGGCGCTGTAGCCGTTAAAACCGGCTCCTCAGCCTTGGGCGGGTATCGCTGATGGGGCAGGCTTTGCGCCTGTTCAGCGCAGCAGCTTGCTGCCCGGTAAAAAGCGGCGGAAGAGCCGCCGGTCGCGGCTGTGCGGCGGTGATTGCTGCGCCGATTGGGGAGGCGCTGCCGCTTTGGCCGGCCGGGCTTTTTGCCTGTTCCGGCCGGTAAAGGGCAAGCCGCTTTGGCGTTTATGGTGTCTGCCTCTTTTATTAGGGCGGTTTTTCCGGCAGGCAGTCCGGCTGTCATTGATTATTTTGCCTGCGGTTTTTATAATCCGCCTTCGGCGCCTTGGGCGGGCTATCGCTGATGGGGCAAGCTTTGCGCCTGTTCAGCGCAGCAGCTTGCTGCCCGGCAAAAGCGGCAGAAGAGCCGCCGGCCGCGGCCGCAGCGGTGCTGCCGGGTGGGGGCTGCCGCTTTGGCCGGCTGCTGTGTGATTCGCTTTTTGCTCTCTGTTGCAGCCTGGCGAATCAGGATTCCTGCTGTCTTTAGCTGCTTTCGCCCATGTTTGCCCCGGCGGAGCCGTTTTTGCTGTCACCCGGCCGTTTTTTATTTTGCCTGCGGATTTTGTTGATAATAGGCCTTAACACCGCTCTGCTCTGTTCCCCTGCCTCTTTTTTGCTCATATTTAAAGCATGAGACAGCCCGCTTTCGGCTCTATCGGCCGGTTTTTGCCGCTCAACAGACCGGCCGGCCGGTTAAGAAAATTTTCCCGCGCGTCAGCCTCTTGCCTTTTAGCCGGGCTTGCCGCTATAGATAAAGCTGTATTGGCGGCGCAAAGCATAATCAGGTTCACACAATGCTCGATAAAACATATGATCCGAAGGCTATAGAGCCGCATATCACCAGTTTATGGGAAAAGCAGGAAGCTTTTAAAGCCGGCGCCGGCGCTCAGCCCGGGGCGGAAAGTTTTTCGGTGGTGATTCCGCCGCCCAATATCACCGGATCGCTGCATATGGGGCATGCGCTTAATGCCACGATTCAGGATATTCTGGTGCGCTTTGCCAGAATGCAGGGTAAAAATGTGTTGTGGCAGCCGGGCATGGATCATGCCGGCATTGCCACGCAAATGGTGGTAGAGCGCCGGCTGGCGGCAGCGGGCGAGCCTTCCCGCCAGGCCATGGGGCGGGAAAAATTTATTGAGCATATCTGGCAATGGCGCGAGCGCTCAGGCGGCCGGATTGCTCATCAGCTTCGCCGGCTGGGAGCCTCCTGCGACTGGTCGCGTGAGCGTTTTACCATGGATAGCGGTTTGTCACAGGCGGTTGTGACGGTGTTTGTAACATTATACAAGCAGGGTCTTGTTTATCAAGATCGGCGGCTGGTAAATTGGGATCCGCAGCTTTTGACCGCTATTTCGGATCTGGAGGTAGAGCAGCGGGAAGTGCAGGGGCATCTCTGGTATCTGCGCTATGCTTTGGAAGGCAGGGTTTTTGACCCTGAAGATTCTTCAACTTTTATCACTATTGCCACCACCCGGCCGGAAACTATGCCGGGTGATGCGGCTATTGCCGTCAACCCGGAAGATGAGCGCTATAAACATCTTATCGGCAGCTATGCGCTTTTGCCGTTTGTCGGCCGCCGGCTGAAAATAATCGCCGATGATTATGCCGACAGCGCCGCCGGCAGCGGCGCCGTAAAAATAACGCCGGCGCATGATTTCAACGATTTTGAAATCGGCCGCCGCCATAATCTGCCGCTTATTCGTGTTTTGAATGAGGCTGCGCGGCTGGATTTGCGCGCTAATGAAGATTTTTATCAGGGGCTGGAAAAGCATGCCGCCTTGCAGCAATTTGTCGCGGCGCTGGACGGGCAGGAGCGTTTCAGCGCGCGCAAAAAGCTGCTTGCCATGCTGGAAGAAGCAGGGCATCTGGCAAAAACCGCGCCGCATAAGCATATGGTGCCGCATGGCGATCGCGGCGGCGTGCCGATTGAGCCGATGCTGACCGAACAATGGTATGTCAATGCGGCGCATCTGGCCAAACCGGCGCTGGCGGCCGTGCGCCGCGGCAAGATCAGATTTGTGCCGCAAAACTGGGAAAAAACCTATTATAACTGGCTGGAGAATATTCAGCCCTGGTGCATTTCCCGCCAGTTATGGTGGGGGCATCAGATCCCCGCCTGGTATGCGGAAGACGGCACAATTTTTGTTGAAAAGACAGAGGCGGAAGCGGCGGCGGCGGCAAGGGCGCATTTTGGCCGGGAGGTGCCGCTGCGGCGCGATGAAGATGTGCTGGATACCTGGTTTTCTTCGGCTTTATGGCCGTTTGCCACTTTGGGCTGGCCGGCAAAGACGCCGGAGCTGGCGCGCTATTATCCGACCAATGTTCTGGTAACCGGTTTTGATATCATCTTTTTCTGGGTAGCGCGCATGATCATGGCCGGGCTGCATTTTATGGATAATGTGCCGCCTTTTCATACGGTCTATGTGCATGCTTTGGTGCGCGACAAATATGGCGCGAAAATGTCTAAATCCAGGGGCAATGTTATCGATCCGCTGGATCTGGTTGAAGATTACGGCGCAGACGCGCTGCGCTTTACTTTGGCCGTTATGGCAGCGCAAGGCCGCGATGTGAAGCTTGATCCGGCGCGTATTGCCGGTTATCGCAATTTCGCCACCAAATTGTGGAACGCTACCCGCTTTGGTCAGATGAATGCCATGTCTTATAGCGCCGGCTTTAACCCCGAAGCGGTAAAAGCGGCCGTTAATCGCTGGGTTTTGAGTGAATTGACACAAACGCAGGCTTTGGTTAGCGGGCATATTGCGGCTTTTCGCTTTAATGAAGCGGCTGCTGCGCTTTATCATTTTGTCTGGCACAGCTTTTGCGACTGGTATCTGGAGCTTTCCAAGCCGGTTTTGCAGGAGGAACATCACCCGGAGCTGGCAGAAACCCGCGCTTGTCTGCTTTATTGCCTAGAGCAGATTTATAAAATGCTGCACCCGTTTATGCCGTTTATTACCGAAGAATTATGGGAAAAAACAGCCGCCAAAGGGCAAAGCCGGCGGCAATGTCTGGCTCTGACAGCCTGGCCGCAGCCTGTTTTTTATGATAAAAAGGCGGCAGCCGATATTAACCGGCTGGTTGAGCTGATTACGGCATTGCGCTCTTTGCGGGCGGAAATGCGTGTGCCGGCGGCAAAAGCGGCGCCTTTGGTGGTATTGGCGGCCGATAGCAAGGCGCAAAAATGGTTGCAGCGGCACGAATCGGCGCTAAAAAAGCTGGCGCGCGTTGAAGAGCTGGTTTTCGCCGATAAAGCGCCCCGGCAAGCGGTGCAGATTATAGTGCAGGGTGTGTTGTATTATTTGCCGCTTGGCGCGCTGATCGATATTGCGGCAGAAAAAGCGCGGCTGGAAAAAGAGCTGGCGAAGATCGGGGATATTATTACAAAATCCCAGAAACGCCTTGATAATAAACAATTTATGGCCAATGCCCGGCCTGAGGTGATTGCCGCTGAGCGGGAGCGTCTGGCGGAACAGGAAGAGAGCCGCAGCAAAACAGAGCAGGCTTTGGCGCGCATTGCGGCCGCCTGAAAGCCTGCCCCGGCTTGCAATGCTCTGCTGTGCCGGCTATTGGGGTTGGGTGAGGAGCCGGTGGTTTATTATGTGATGCAGGCTTTGGCGCCGGAAGCCGGGGCGAAAAAGTTCGGGCGCGCGGATCGGCCGGGCGGGTTTGCGAGCCTTGTCAGGGGCGATTCGGGCGCCGTTGCGGGCCATGGCGGCAGCGTTCCGGCTGGAGCGGGCTTTTAGGGTCTGAGCAAAAACCCTGAGCCGGCAGCCGGCTTGCCCTCGGCCTGGCTTTTATGCCCGCCGCAGCGGTGAGTCGGAGCAGGCGGATATTTCCCGGTGGCCGGCGAGGGCGGCTTTAGGGCGCAGCCGCTGCTTGATTCGCCACCTTGGTAAAAGGGCTGCATTTCCAAATCGGCGTGGCTGCGGCCGCTGCCGGGGCTTGATTCGCCGGCAGTCCGGCGCTTTTTATCCTTTTATCGCTTTAATGATTAAGAATCTTGGACAAAAAGTCACGGGCGCGCGGAGTCCGGCCCCCCATATTGGTGAAAAATTCTTCACTCGGGCAATCTTCCAGAATTTCGCCTTTATCCATAAAGACAACGCGCTTGCTCACTTTGCGGGCGAAACCCATTTCATGCGTTACGCAAACCATGGTCATGCCGTCCTCTGCCAGGCTCACCATAACATCAAGCACTTCCCCCACCATTTCCGGGTCAAGGGCTGAAGTCGGCTCATCAAACAGAATCACTATGGGATCCATGGTCAAAGCGCGGGCAATAGCCACCCGCTGCTGCTGCCCGCCGGAAAGCTGGGCCGGATATTTCTCCTTATGCTCGAGCAGCCCGACCCGGCGCAAATAATGGCAGGCTTTTTCTTCTGCCGCCTGTTTGGAGCGTTTAAGAACCTTGATCTGGGCAATCGTCAGGTTTTCCATCACGGATAAATGCGGAAACAGCTCAAAATGCTGAAAAACCATGCCGACATGGCTGCGCAATTTCGGCAGATTGGTTTTTTTGTCGTGAATAGCGGTATTATTGACCCAGATCTCACCGGCCTGTATCGGCTCCAGCGCATTGATTGTTTTGATAAGAGTAGATTTGCCTGAGCCTGAGGGGCCGCAAACGACCACAACTTCACCTTTGTCAATAGTCAGGGAACAATCTTTCAGAACCTGAAAATTGCCATACCATTTATTGACATGCTTCATTGTAATCATATGGTGTGCCATATAGTCTCCCGTCAGGCGCGCCGGATCCGCAATACAGGCTGAGGGGGCGCAATAATCCGCCTGCCTTTGCCCGCCGGCCCGGCCAAAATACCGATTTTGTTTTTGCAAGTCCAGCCTTTGCGCCGGCTCGGCCTGTTTTTACGGTTTTACCGCTCCGGTCAAGAGCAAAAAGCTGTTAATCGGCAATTTCTGCCCAGACAGGCACATGATCGGAGGCTTTCTCCCAGCCGCGCATATCTTTTTGCGCAAAAGCATGGCGCAGCCTGTCTGCCGCTTCCGGCGAAAGCAGTATATGATCAATGCGAATGCCGTTATTTTTCAGCCAGGCAGCCGCCTGATAATCCCAGAATGTATAGGCTTGTTCTTTTGTTACAGCGCGCAGGGCATCGGTCAGTCCGAGATGGCATATTTTATGAAAAGCCTGGCGCGCGGGCGGTAAAAAGAGAGCATCACGCTGCCACTGTTCCGGCCGGGCCGCATCTTGCGCCGCGGGAATCACATTATAATCGCCGGCGAGAACAAATTCTTCCTCAAGCGCCAGGCGCTGCCGGGCAAAATTGTAAAGCCGCTCCAGCCAGGAAAGTTTATAGGCATATTTTTGGCTGAAAGGCGTCCTGTCTGTCGCTGCTTCCGCCGTATCCCAAACGGGGTTGCCATTGGGCAAATAGAGCGAAGCTACCCGAATCGCCCGGCTTTTCAGCGAATAAACAGCCTCAATAAAACGGGCCTGCTGATCTTCTTCTGCCCCTTCTGCCTGCGGCAGCCCGCGGGTTACTTCGTCCGGCCGCATTTTAGACAATAAGGCAACGCCGTTAAAGCTTTTTTGCCCGTGTGTTTCCACATAATAGCCTAAATCTTCAATCGGCCCGCGCGGAAAAAGAGCGTCTGTTGATTTAATTTCCTGCAGGCAGACAATATCAGGCCGATCTTTCTGCAGCCATAGCAGCAGCTTATCCAGCCTGGCCTTGATACCGTTGATATTCCATGTTGCGATTCGCATAATATTTGCCCTGCAATGAGACGCTTTTCCCGCCGGAGTCCTTGCCGGAGAGATAAAAAGCGCCAATAGACGCGCAAAACCGGGCGTTTGCCCGGCCTGCCGCCGCGCCCAGTGTATAAGGCCTATTTAGAACAAAACAGAAGAAAATACACAAGGAAAAATAGCGATAGCGGTCAAAACATAGGGCAATTAAAGCCGTTAGCGGTCAAAAAGGCTTGCGTTTGGCAGTTTTTCAGCGCAAAGGGCTTGACGCAAGCCGCCTGCCGCGCTAAGAGAACAGCATTGAACTTGCTGTGAGGCAAAATATGTTCGCTGCGCCATGCGGCGGATTGCGCCTCAAACAGAGTTGATTTTACAATTCAGGTGGAACATGCCGTTTACATGAAGCCTGGCGCTTCCTCTGTGTTGGAGCAAATCACATAGTGGGAGATTTGCTCGTTTTCGTGTATGTATCATAAGTTAACCCTGTGGGGTGAGAGTTCTTTTGAATAAAGGAAGGTTGAATGCCTACCGTAAACCAGTTAATTCGCAAGCCGCGCAATGCGCCGGTAAAGCGTAACAAGGTTCCTGCTCTTCAGGAAAATCCGCAAAAGCGCGGCGTTTGCACTCGTGTTTATACGACGACGCCCAAAAAGCCGAATTCGGCTCTGCGTAAAGTGGCTAAAATTCGCCTGACCAACGGTTTTGAGGTGATTGGCTATATTCCCGGTGAGGGGCATAATTTGCAGGAGCACTCTGTCGTTATGATACGCGGCGGGCGTGTCAAGGATTTGCCGGGTGTGCGTTATCATATTATTCGCGGTGTTCTTGATACGCAGGGTGTCAAAAACCGCAAGCAGCGCCGTTCCAAATATGGCGCCAAGCGTCCGAAATAAGTGAGAGGTTGAATTATGTCTCGTCGCCATAGAGCTGAGAAGCGTGAAGTCAATCCGGATCCCAAATTTGGAGATGTGATTCTCACAAAATTTATGAATGCCGTTATGTTTGATGGTAAAAAATCGGTCGCTGAGCGTATTGTTTATGGCGCTCTTGATCATGTTGCGCATAAAGCGAAGACAGATTCTCTGGTTTTGTTTCACCAGGCGCTGGATAATGTCTCGCCGCATGTGGAGGTGCGCTCTCGCCGTGTCGGCGGCGCTACGTATCAGGTTCCGGTTGATGTGCGGCCGGAGCGGCGTCAGGCGCTGGCTATTCGCTGGCTTATCAATGCGGCGCGCTCGCGTAATGAGACAACTATGGTTGATCGCCTTTCCGGTGAGTTGATGGACGCCGCCAATAATCGCGGCGCTGCCGTCAAAAAGCGTGAAGATACGCACCGCATGGCAGAGGCCAATCGCGCATTTTCGCATTATCGCTGGTAGTAAGGCTGTAAATTAGGGTAGGGCAATGGCTCGCGAATATAAAATTCAGGATTATCGTAATTTCGGTATTATGGCGCATATTGATGCCGGTAAAACAACAATGACCGAGCGTATTTTGTTTTATACCGGCAAGAACCATAAAATCGGTGAGACGCATGACGGTGCCTCTACGATGGATTGGATGGCGCAGGAGCAGGAGCGCGGCATTACCATTACCTCGGCTGCGACAACGACTTTCTGGCAGGGGCGAGACGGCAAAAAACGGCGTTTTAATATTATCGATACGCCCGGGCATGTGGATTTTACGATTGAAGTTGAGCGTTCCCTGCGGGTTCTGGACGGTGCTATTGCCTTGCTTGATGCTAATGCCGGGGTGGAGCCGCAAACAGAGACAGTATGGCGTCAGGCGGAAAGATATCGTGTGCCGCGTATGGTTTTTGTCAATAAAATGGACAAAATCGGCGCCGATTTCTACCGCAGCGTGGAAATGGTTGAGTCGCGTCTTGGGGCCAAAGCGCTTGTTGTGCAGTTGCCGATTGGTGCGGAAAATGATTTTTCCGGTGTGATTGACCTGATTGCAATGAAGGCTCTCACTTGGGACGGCAATATTGGTTCATCGGCTGAGATTGGGGAGATTCCCGCCGATATGCAGGCCAAAGCGGCAGAATATCGGGAAAAAATGGTGGAAATGGCGGTTGAGGTAGATGAGGCCGCTATGGAAGCTTATCTGGAAGGCAAGGAATTTCAGCCTGAAGAATTGCGCGCCCTTATTCGCAAGGGAACGATAGCCGTTGAATTTCACCCGATTATGTGTGGCACGGCCTTTAAAAATAAAGGTGTGCAGCCTTTGCTTGATGCTGTTGTTGATTTTCTGCCGGCGCCGATTGATGTGCCGGCCATTGCCGGCATTGATGTTAAAAGCGGAGAAGAGACGACTCGTGAATCCTCTGATGAAGCGCCGCTTTCCATGCTGGCGTTCAAAATAATGAATGATCCTTTTGTCGGCTCTCTGACCTTTTGCCGTGTTTATTCCGGTAAGTTGGAAAAAGGTGTATCGCTGCAAAATACGGTTAAGGAAAAACGCGAGCGTATCGGCCGTATGCTGCAAATGCACTCTAATTCGCGTGAAGATATTGATGAGGCTTTTGCCGGGGATATTGTTGCGCTTGCCGGGCTGAAGGAAACGACAACCGGCGATACGCTGTGTGATCCGCTAAAGCCGGTTATTCTTGAAAGAATGGAGTTCCCGGATCCGGTGATTGAGATCGCCATTGAGCCGAAAACCAAGGCCGATCAGGAAAAGATGGGTATAGCGCTTAATCGTCTGGCGGCGGAAGATCCGTCTTTCCGGGTGAAATCTGATGAAGAATCCGGGCAGACTATTATTGCCGGCATGGGTGAGTTGCATCTCGATATTATTGTAGATCGCATGCGGCGTGAATTTAAGGTTGAGGCGAATATTGGTCAGCCGCAGGTTGCCTATCGTGAAACGATTACCCGTCAGGCCGAGATCGATTATACGCATAAGAAACAGTCCGGTGGATCCGGCCAGTTTGCGCGGGTTAAAATTGTCTTTGAGCCGCATGAAGGAGAAGATTTTATTTTTGAATCCAAAATTGTCGGCGGCGCAGTTCCGAAAGAATATATACCGGGCGTGCAAAAGGGTATTGAGAGCGTTATGGGGGCAGGGCCTTTGGCCGGTTTTCCGATGCTGGGCGTGAAAGCAACATTGATTGACGGCGCCTATCATGATGTGGATTCCTCCGCTTTGGCTTTTGAGATTGCTTCCCGGGCGGCTTTTCGTGAAGGCGCGCAAAAGGCCGGAGCGCAATTATTAGAGCCTATAATGAAGGTTGAGGTGGTGACGCCTGATGATTATATGGGTGATGTAATTGGCGACCTTAATTCTCGGCGCGGGCAAATTGCGGGGACAGAGGCGCGCGGGGTGGCAACTGTTGTTAATGCTATGGTGCCTTTGGCCAATATGTTTGGTTATGTTAATACATTGCGCTCTATGAGCCAGGGGCGAGCGCAATATACCATGCAGTTTGACCATTATGAGCCTGTGCCGGCTGCCGTTGCGCAGGAGATTCAGAAGAAATACGCGTAATCTTTTGATTATGTTGTGAAATTTAACATTGCCCTGTAGGGATTTATATGGAGAGCTCAAATGTCGAAGAGCAAGTATGAGCGGAACAAGCCGCATGTTAACATAGGGACGATAGGACACGTTGATCACGGCAAGACGACGTTGACAGCGGCGATTACGAAATATTTTGGTGAGTTTCGGGCTTATGACCAGATTGATGCGGCGCCGGAAGAGAAGGCGCGCGGCATCACCATATCTACG
>Ga0157357_1000678_pt1 | contig 14464 bp, 28 predicted proteins | sample AttcapACBM1_FD_111485 | JGI IMG/M metagenome (GOLD analysis project Ga0157357, IMG submission 111485) | Fungus gardens microbial communities from leaf cutter ant in Botucatu, State of Sao Paulo, Brazil - Atta capiguara ACBM1 | ecosystem: Host-associated > Fungi > Mycelium > Unclassified ... | reverse complement strand
CTTCTACAAACTAGTCTATCTTATATAGTCCTACAGATGGTCCATGCTAACTACTGTGCACCCTACCCTAAACAACCATGTGTAGTCTATGAGGCCAACATGTGGTGTCCATGTTGTATGACATCATTTGTTCTTGAATCTTCTACTAAATTCTTCCCAGTCTTGTGATTAGTTTGTGACTATGCCATCAACTTGTGACTGATGTGACAGCGTGACTGATAACACTAACCCTAGTTGTTCTAAAAATAGAAAAGAAAAGAAAAATAAAGTGAAAAGAGAAAATAAAATGAAGTCCACCGTCAATGATCTTGACACCATGGTAGAGACTACTGTGGCAGTCAGAATGCCAGACTACATCACAAAGGTTGCCACAGTGGATGCACACCTCAGTGGAGTGGTGCTTGTCAAGTGTAGGGCACTCACTGTGGTACCTGGGACTGTTGTGGCAGTATACACCAGACACATAGTTCCACACATCAACATATTGTCAGCAGCACACATGCCACCCTGGCAGTGGCATAAGCTTGAGGTTCAGGCAAGATGTGGAGTATGCAACCCTCACCACTGTCACTGATGCCTCATGTGGTGTGGATGGTGTGCTAGATGTTGTAGGGGACTGTGTGAGGAGGTGTGTCTTTGAGGTATACTGTATAGGTGGATGCCCTCAAACAGTCCACAGCTTTATGCCACAAGACTTGGTTGTGAAGCTGTTCATGTCAAGTACTAGGGACTATGATGCATGCAATGTGTCTGGTGGGGCATACACCTTCACCTCCAAGACTGATAGTGAGAGGATGTGGATAACAAGGGTAGACACTGTGTAGGTATTTATCAGATGACTCCTGGATAGTGCAGTGGTGGTATGAGAACCTCTCAGTAGTCCATGTGAGATACATAGATGCTACCCAGTGTATGACATTGAGATTGTAGTGGGCATGAGGCCTATTTTCATCAACACACTGGTAGACATGTATGGCACAGTCCTGTCTGCTAGCCACACTCTAGGGGAGGCACTTGCAGCATTCAGGTGTGACACAGATGCTATGCATGCAATCCATCTTAGGCAGTACTTCACTACACTACATGAAGCTGAGAAGTATGTCAAAGCCTCTACCTACCTATCAGATGGTGTGGTGGCAATCTCAGTGAATAACCATGTGACATGGAAGCTAAAGACTGTGAGGGCCATTGAGTTGAGGATGTGTGGTAGTGGCAGACTTCTGACTGAGAATAGCTTTAATGCTGCCACAATCCCTAGTAGTCATAACCTTGAGATGGGTAGTATTGTTGAGGTAAGGTTCAAGCAGCAGTCCAACAGGCTGAGAGTCACATCAGTGTTCCCCCAGCCAGACAAAGTCAAGGCCAATGACAGGTTGGCATGTGTGGCAGTCATCAGCTGTATGAGTACAACATTCCACTCAGATACCTCAGTATGTATGGCAGTGGTGAGCTAGTCAAGGTCCATCACATCATATGTGGTGTTGGAGGCTGTGAAAGCTACTGCTGGAAGGGTAGTCATTGATGTTGGGAGTTCTATGGGTATAGCAGTGGCAGACTACATGTCTTACAGCTCTATACCAGTGTTGTTTGTAGAGCCAGATGTAGTCCGGTATATAAGGCTCCTGACAAATATAGGCTCCAGTGATGTGTTAGGTCCGGAACATGCTGCTGAGGCAATCTTGAGGCTTATGTCAGGCAGTAAGAGTGGCACTTAGAGGTTCAAGGCCATCAATGGCACCATTGAGAGTGTGTTGGATGAGCCTAGAGCACTACACATCATCTCAGCCAGCTGTGAGGCCATAATGTACTCCTTCAGCCTCAGCTATACCTCAGACTCAGTGAACAGACTGTATCAAAGTGGTGTGAGGGTAGTAAGCTGTAGATACTTCTACAACAAAGCAGACATGGGTGGTATTATAGTGAATTGCCATGGTATGTCCATGAAGGCTGACCATAACAGTGCAGTTGTGGTATGGGGGACTGACAAGCTATACTATGAGCATGCTATCTGGACTGAAAGCTTCAACAGTAGGCTACACACTGTAAACACTTTGGATGTAGTGCCCATATAGCACAGTGGCTATGTCAATGAGTGTGTGTGTCAATTGCTAGACATGTGAAGCTTGTCATGTGACATGCTCACAGATATGTGCAGTGTGGTGTTTTAAAACATTGAAATATCTATAGGAGGTAGCATACTAGACATATAACTCTACTGCAGTGTTATGGTAGACTACTGAGGCCACTTGTATAACAATGAAGTTGAGGGGCAATGCCATCTCTGTGATGGTGATAGTCATGTCATATATACACACTACTGTAATGAGGTGGCATGCATCACACATGTCGTAACCATAATGTCAGACTGTGCCCTCAACTTATCCATAGTGTGGCTTAGACCTGAGACTGTTATAGCATACATACTCATCTCATCCAAGTTGACTGTTCCACCAGCTGACTGACCCTTGTGAGGCTTTGTGGCATCAGTCCTCACAGTGTCATGGGAGTAGTGCTATTTGTTACAAGATTTCTGTATCTACTCTACAAAGTGTGTGAAGCCCCAAGTACAAGCCACATAACTCCCATCTAGTACCATCACCACATTTCCAGTCTTACCATCATATAGTTCAGACTCACACTCAAGCTTGTCATCATTGAAGCAGTTGTCAGGCCCAACAGTTGCCACACCATTCTTAGCTGCAAGCTTAGCCCTCATCAGACCCATGGCCATACCGTTGGTTTGATGTTTGACCATACTGGTGACACTTATGACAATGTCAGGTGTGTATGACTGTCCACACTCATCAAGTACCTATGGCATGTCCATATGTAGTATGATGTATACAGTGTACTTCTATCCATTCCATGTAGCAACCTTGTTACCAGTCTCAAGCAGTGATGTAGACTTCATCCCAATGGACATCTTGCCAGCAAATGGTACCCCATACAAGTCCAGTTGGGCTGCTAACAGGTACCTGACTATAGAGATGGGTATATAACCCTTCCACCACCTGTGAGTGCCACTAGTCACCTTAGTCCCCATCTCAGGCAGCTCCTCAGAGGCATCTATTGAGTACACTGACTGTATTACACACACAAACATGCCATGTTGCACAGCTGCCTCACTCACAATAGTGGCATTCTTATATGTGTATGTCAAGTTGGCAAGTACTGTGAGTAGTGACCATCCAGGTAACATGTCAGACTGTGCCACAAGCTTGCCAAGGTATACAGCCCTACATGTGCCATATGACATAGTGAATATTTCGGCAGTGAAGTCCGTGATACATAGTGGCATGTTTGAGTACATAGGTACATAGGCTGAACTGCCAGCTGCTCATAGGAGGCAAACACCTTGGATGGCTTGCATGGATGCTATAACAGTCCATAGTGGCCTGTTGTACCTGATGTATGGTACCATTCTGAAGAATGTCGAGAAGTACTCTTCCATGAACTAGGGTAACTCCTTGTATGCCAACATAGGCTGTACAATACCTGGTGGGTACTGACACTTGTGGAGCATACAACTGTCCACAATGTGCCCACTGGCAAGTCTTTTGAGGAGCACACCTAACAATGCCAACAATACCACCACCTTGTGTTTAGCATAGATATAGAGTGTGTACCTGGTATCTACAGCACACTCCTGACTCATGTAACATGCCCACAGTCTGTGAACATCACTGATGGTTGCAAAAGCTATGTAGTCCATAATGTAGAAGATCCAACTGTCAAACTCACTCCACATGCCATGTGTCACGTCATGAGGTACTGTTGCAGTCTGCATAATAGACCATAGGATGTTCTCCCCAAGCATATGTACCATCACCCTATCAGAGATCTTCCTCACTTTGAGAGCCTCAGTGGAGTGGGTGGTGTGTCTAGCACACACCAGGCCATACTCGTCAGGCTTAGGAGCCTTTGAGACTACATTGAACACACTATTATCCTCACCTACTGGTAACATGTTAATGAACTGATTGTTGCTGAGGGTACCTAGTATGTCTGTCATATATGTTGTCTCCTGAGACTCCACATATATGAGTCTCACAGGATGGCCATGCTCATATTTGAAGGCCTCCACAGTTGCATACTATGAGTGTGCACTGATGGGACTGGCTACACATGCTAATACTTTGGCAAGCATTGATGAGGGGATTCTACAAATGTCCATAGAGTCATGCTGCCATGTGCCATCCTTGTCATGTGATGTGGTCCATACCCCTAACAGGTCCCACAGGAGGCCAGACCTCACAGACTCCCCCATGGATATGCATGCCATGACAATTGCCTCTTTGAAGCTGGAGTGTACTGTAGGCATCTCTCACTGGCAAACTTGGTGGATGTATAGGCAGGGACTTCCAACAGCCTATATATATAGGCAGGGTTATTGGCATGTGTAGTGTCACTCTGCACGTCTATTAAATATATGGAGTATGTATAGTATGTGTCATTGTCAGCCTGGGTAGTGTCCATGAGACTGTGGAGTGTGGCAACTCCATTGCTAGTGTGCACTCCTGACATGCAAATGTCATCTTCCATCAAAATTGTCAGCCATACAGACTGGGAGGGTGTCTCATGGTGTATCAATGAGTACCACAACCCTCACACATATGCTGGCAGTGTGAGGCTGGACCATGGCATACACCTAGATGAGCTCACATTCAATGCATCCCCATATGTGTTGTCTGAAGGTGTGTTGCACCACTTTGACAGTAATGCCTCAAATGCTGAGTCAGACTATGCATTCATCGTGTCCAACTCCACCTTAGACATGTATGTGATATTCACAAGTGAGTCTGGCAGTGAAATGTACACTGCAGCCTCACATGGCTACTTCAACTGTATGTTGTCAAAGGCTGGAAACACCAGTGGGGATGTCATGGTGTACTCCCACATTGTAAGAGGTGTATACTATGAGATCCTATTCAGTTCCATAGCAGTTGGGTCAGATGTTGTGTTGGAGTCTACTGTAGATGTCAAGTATATCACCAGTTAGATCTTGCAATGGTTTGTGACGGAACATGTAGGGTTCAGCTATGCCAGCAATCGTCTTGAGGATGTACTAGATGTGGTGTCTGCATTCCCCACATCACCTTGGAGCATCACATGTGGTGTGGACAATGTGTTGGTATCAATGCAGCCTGGGTCTAGTGTAAAGTATTATATAATGTACTGGTGCCCCTGCAGTGCTGCCAGTATACATGCCATTGGGATGGGTCTGCCAGCTGTAAGGGATATTACCAGTGAATTCAGGCAATGTCTCTATACATACCAAAGGCTGCTGAGGGGCAAGTTGTTGGAGTATGGCAAGTGTGTAGAGTGTAGTACTGCACATAATATCTACATAGCCTTGGACATGCAGTCAGGCACATCATCTAGTAGGCATCCAACTGTCTGTATTACCAGAGCTGCCAGGATTGTGTTATGATTGTCACTATGGTGGGTGTTGGACACCTTGTAGGCATTATGCTCTCAAAACTGTCACAAGACGACCACATGTTGCAGCATACACCACATGGCCCCACACAAGACCCTGATAGATGTATCATATAACCTGGTGGCAAGCTTCACTAGACTAGCCAAGTACTTGAGGCATGAGAGTGGTGTGTGCAGATGGTATCTTGACTACTTGGCATGCTGTATAGACTCACTGCTGTTATAAGACAAAAGTGTAGACAGACTTTGGTAGGATTAGGGTTAAGATATAGTAGTAGTATTATTATTAGTCTACAACAAGAGAGAGAGGGCACGTGACTGGGAAGTCACATGACATAATTTCATAGGCTTAGAGGAGTCTAGAGTGGTCTAGAAGAACTAGGAGGAGTCTAGAGTGGTCTAGAAGAACTAGGAAGAGTCTAGAGATGAAGTGATGTCAAGGGACATAGGTTCCTCATGGTATACATATGGTGCATGCATGTATGATGGAGATTAAAGAATATGATGTCAGAGCACATAGACATAGCATAGTGGCCTTGAGGTAGACACATGGTGAATGAGTAATGGATATGAGGACAGAGTATGGACATTAGAGTAGGCATAGAGAAGTTGTAGCATGGACCATGAGAACTTTATATAAATAGTAGGTAGAATACTGTTGTGGTTCCCTGTCAAGTTCTTTTGTGAATACACAACTCGTGTTCTCCACTAGATATCTCTACTGAGATATTTACTTGTAGTGCTGCTATTAGACTTTGTGTCTAGTAGTTGCCACAACAACTGCCACTGAGGGCACTAATAGTAGGGAAAAGTCCCTACAGGCAAGAATACTTCCCAATATACTCTGCTGCCTTTGCATTTAGTAGGGGCAAAGTCTTGACACCATCCTATGGCATACCTGTGAACATGGATATACTGGCATTTGACATGGCATACCACACCAAGTGTGGGTTTGATATTGCTGTTGATATGTTTGAAAACTCATGAAGGCATGTGAAGTGTGGTGTATTGTTCATCAACTCATACATCAGTGTGAAGTCTGACAACTGCCACAAGTATCATAAGAGTGCTCTCTAATGTGACGTGATGTGAGACCTTATCTACATGTTATATATCCTTGGTACAAGATACATCTCATTGTGTGCATTTGGGAATGATGTTGCCAGCTTCTGTGAGAGCTTGAGTTCTACAGTAGGCCATCTTGGAAGTCTCATGGTCATACAACTCAACTCCAACCATCCTACTAATACCTCAAGAAGACTGCCACAGTATGACATGAGGGCATGTGAGGCCACCCTCCTCAACAATAGAAGCATCACCTCATACATCTACTGAATGGTCAGCAACATTGTTGATACACCACACAAGATACCCCCTAGAGCCAGTCATGTCAAGGTTGAGGCATATGCCACTGAACTGGCTGAGGTTGCTGACCAGATTGCATCCATATGTGAGAGACTGTCCAAGAGTGGTGGTGAGGTTGCTAGGGGTCTGAGAGATGTGATTGAGATGGATGTGAAGTCTAGGACTGGCCAGACTGATGTCAAGAATTCTGTCCTAGACACTGCCAGGATTGTGTTGATTGGAGGTGTTGGTAAGATTGTTGACCAGTTGGATGTACTGCTAGCAGGCCTGGCTGAGGCATCAGTGTTTGTCAGAGGCATCATGGATACTAACTGGACTGATACTGTAGTAAAGTCTAATAATATGAGTGGTGAGATGTTTGAACTATGGATGATGGATGATCCCATAGACCAGACTGAGGTAGTGCAGACAGATGTGGTGGTGCCCACATGGTCTGTCATGCCAGTTGTAAGGCCACCTTGCAAGGCTGCCACTACCCCCATCAAGCCTGCTGAGATGTTAACAGTAGAGCATGGTATGAAGCTTGGCCATCCAATCACAGTGCCAGACCTATGTGTTATGAGGTTTATCCTAATGGACTTGGATGGGTCAGACAGTGTGTACTACAATGAAGACTCCACTCTGGCAGTGTGTGACATCCTGGCCAAGTTCATTGAGATGTCTAAGGTGACCTCTGAGGAGTACAATGCTAAACAGGTGAAGTATCCAATCATGTACTTGGGCAACATGTTCAGAGGCTGTTGGGACATTGCAGTACTTGTGGTAGTCCAAGGGTCTGACAGTAGTGGCTGAAGGAAGAAGTACACACGTGTCAAGCATGTCATCAGAGGTATGGCCACATCCACTACCATACCCACCTGACCCCCCCTTCTCCCCTTCCCTCTCTAGTCTATTGTGTATTGTTGCCTCAGTTTTAAAACTATGATAGTATGGGAGAACTTGCAGATGTATTCAGTGGTGTGTCTGGACAGTGTCAAATGCAAGCTTGGTAGACATACCATGAGTGCTATGGGAGTCACAAACTTCATCCACCATAGCCTTGATGAGTGCTACACATCTCTTAGGAGACATTTTGTATAGCCTCTGGTAGGTATTATGGTTGTAGTGCTGGATAACACCACAGTCTGTGTAGTTGATGTGGTCATTGCCTAGTATGGGCAGCCTGACACTCCTCAAGACACATGTGGTGGATGAGTCAAACACTAATGGAGTCTCACTAGTACTGCCAGTGTCCACTCCACTGTATTAATCTGATTCCTCCAAGAGGCCCTTGCATTCACAAAGGTGGCCTCAGATATAACCATGGTGCCAGTGGTGTGTGTGGTGTATAGTGATAGCTTCACACTGTTCATGGAGTCATTACTGAATGCAAAACTGTCCCTCATGTTGGATGGCATCCTATCTATGACAAGCTTGACAATTAGCCCAAGATACCTCATGTCTAGTGTGGATGATGATAGATCCCTTCTATCACCACCATGCAGCTCCACACAGATGTTCACAATGATGCATATCATGACTGTCACAACCTTGGAGGCATTAGTGATTGCAACACCCTTGTAAGAGTACTTGGTGGTAGCAGATGCAAACACTGGCCTATCTCTAGACATGATACTGACTGACTGGATAGTCTGGACTGTGCTGCCCAGCCTGCCAGTACTGCCTAGACTGAGTAGTGCCCTGACTTCATCCAGTTGTCCTAGCATGATGTCCATAATGACCTTTATGGCATACATGTTGTCTGACAGTTGTGAGATGGCAGCTATAGTGTCTAGTATGAACCTGTGGATGGACGTGGTGCCTAATAAGTCTGCCACACCCCTCTTAGTATTGGCAGTAGAGATGCTTGCCACAGGCTGTGTGTATTTCCAGAGGTAGTCTAAGATGTTGCCCAGCAGCCATGCTGCTAGCCTGCACTACAACCTCAGTACCATACAATGGATGTAGACTGTGTTTACTTCTGATCCAAAGGTGGAGACCTCTGGACTAGCTTCAAGCCTAACCATGGTGTATTGTATAGTAGGGACAAGCTGCTGAAAGATGCCAATGTGTCCAACATGTATGTCATGGCACCATACACTACATTTGGATCCTCAAGGTTTGAGTGTGTGTCCATGCTGGTAGAGGTATTGGGGGTTGACTCAGTCTGGCTACACACCTTGAGCAGGCCTGTATATAATATAGGCACCTTCATATACTCTAGCAGGACACATGTGATACTTAGCATGTTCACACTACTTGTATCAACTGCAGCAAGTGCAGTGCCATCCTATACTGGAGAATGTGGAGGCTGCTGTGAAGGCTAGAATATCATCAAGGTTGGATAGCACATGGTGGAAGGCCACCATGAAGGCTACTTGTCAGGGATATATATTAAATGGCAAGTATTTATTTAAATTGTATGATGAGCTTGTCAAAGCCTTGCCACTAGGCCACATAACTACCAGCCCAGCATACTTACTAGTAGGCATCTATGGCACATCATTCACACTAACTGTTGCAAGGTTTGAGGATCCCACCACCATATACTCCCAAGATGTGTTAGGCAGTGGTGAGGCTGAGGTGCTCAGGCCATGCTATGCCAGGGTGTATGTCATGTCCACTGCATCAGTACTGTACTTTAGCAGGTATGTCAACAGTAGGCAGGCATATCCACTCACTGCTGAGTTGAATGCATCGTCATCAAAGATGGCAGTATTCAGACTGAAGTCTAATGCTACTACCACTCCTGTCAGTATGAGTCGCAATGGTCATATCAATGGCAATGGTGACCTTGACACACTTGTTGAGGTTTTGAAGGCATTGAGAGATGAGTTGGTGTGTATACTGATAGATGCTACAGCTGCACATGAACTTATCTTAACCCTTACCACATTCTGATGGCATGATACTCAAGTCTCCTTGCCATGGCATAGTGTGATCTACTGGTACTACATGCAAGCTAGGAGGTAAGACCATCACTGTCAAGATTATTGAAAGTAGACTTCATTTTTCGGTTTAATTTTTCTTTTCTTTTTATTTCTCTTTTTTCTTTTTCTTTTTTCTTTTTCTATTTTTAGAACAACTAGGGTTAGGGTTAGAAGTAATCGGTCACACTGTCACATCAGTCACAATCTAATGGTGGGGTCACAATATTAATTACAAGACTTAGGAGAATAGAGTAGAAGATTCTAGAACAAATGACATCATACAACATAGATAATATATGTTGATCTCATGTTCTACACATGGTTGTTTAGGGTAGGGTGCACAGTAGTGAGCACAGACCATGATTAGTAGTATATAAGATAGATTAGTTTGTAAAGAGATCTCTATCGAGTTCTCTTGTATTATTCTAATACAAGAGTTGTTCTTATTTCCCACTCTAAGGATTTAAGATCATAACAGTCACATGACTCCACATTCAAAACTGCCACGGTACCCACAATGTCATCCAACACATCTTGAGATGGATTCATGTACTGATACTCATTACTAGTATGGCCATCAATGATTAGGATGCCCCTGATGATGCAGAAGGTCATTCTAGTACATTCAGCCATCTTGGAGGCAATCAATTGAGCAGCATGTCCAACATTAATGCTTGCAAGGTATAATGCCTTCCAGAATTGTGCAAAGTGTGTGTCGTCCACACCTTTGATGGTACTGGATGATACTACATAGTTGGGGCATGCAAGCATCACAACACATATGGTGGGCATGGGCAGTTATGCCTCATATGAGATCTGTTGGTGCCTGGCATTCACAGTTGGCAGTGACAGTTACTTGTTAATCAACTCATCCACAGCCCCATGCATGTACATGTACTTTTCAAGGACTGCAGTACTGATAGACATAGTGTTGGATGCATACATTACATACCCAGACCATGTTGATGTCATAGCCTCACTGACTGTCATACTGTCCTTGAGGTATTTTGATAGTAGTGCCAGTACATCTCTACAAAGCATTATGTGTGTATAGGTAGCTTGAGCTACTTGACAGTTCTAACAGTTTTAAGTGTCAGATAGCACACAGGCATAGGTAGCATAAGCTCAATACATGGTGGTGGTACATTCATTCAAAACTACACAGAGTGGCACTACATTAGATGTCGAAGGTGTTGGCAGGGCTGGACCTTAGGCTGAACAGTGAGTTGAGTTCTACCATGAAGCTGTCCAAGGGCACATCCATGGCACCAATGAGGTTGTACACATTATGGGCCAATATGAGTGACTTGCTATAAATGTTGTAACTATGGTTGGAAGTGTCCACACCCATGACAGTGTCAGTGTCTCTATACTTGAAGCTCCACTCAGGCATAGTACTGAGGGCACTCTCAATATCCACATTCCAATTGATGACTTGGAGGAGTATATAGAAGCACACATATACAATCTGACTGTCATCCCAACAGGCACCCTTAGCAGCCTTCACCTCAACAAGCCTGGCTGCCAGGTCTGAGACTGATATGTCATTGACACTCACTACGGCAGCTATACCATCATTGACCTCAAATATTGCCCAACACAATGCATGGTACAATGTCTTAAAGGTGATGTGATTCACTCTGACATTTAATACAAGGTGTGGGTGTAGGGTGTGTCAGGAGTGTGGCACTCATAGGTAGTGTGACACTCACAGTTGAGCCTTTGGAGATGTTGGCACTACTCACCTGGAAAGATCACATGTCTACGAACTAGTGTTTGCAGTCTGTAATGCCAACCTTGGATGAGACTGCACTGCTGGTACCACTCTGAGGAATAGTAGCACTAACTGTCCTGACATACACTTGTGAGGCAGAGTCATCTGCTGTAATAGTGGGCATGCCAGTGTCATATGCCAGCATACTGTCAGATGTGTCAGTGATGTCTAGGTTGCAGATGGATACCACACCTCTAGTACTGCCATGGATCTAATTCAATGTGTGTTGTTGGATGGACTGTCCAGGTGTGTCTGTAAAGATAAGTGATATGTTAGAGTTTGTGGTGTATGTAGTAGCATGGCTGCTGGATACACCTTTGAACTGCAATGACTACAGTTACTGCCTCTACCAGCCCTAGTGTCATCCTGTACCATGCCATATTCATCTTGTCAGTCACAGTGGCACAGTCAGTCATGGCATCCACTGGCGACAGACTTACCATATGGTATGTGGACTTCAATACCACCAGCCTAAAGTGAGATGTCTAATAGTAGACTGCCAATGTCACACTGTACAGGCCTATGGTTGTCTCAACACCTGTGGACATGACAGGTGTGAGTGTTGCCCCCAAGGCATCCAACATCATGTGAATCTCAGACATGGTATCCTTTGGACATGCAGTTTCAATATCAGTAGAAAGTCTGCCTCAGTAGCTGCCAGTAGGATATTCATACCAAACAGGCTTGTAGTGGGCATCTTCACATATGTGGTGAAGGTCACACAGCCTGTAACAGTGCTCAACTCCACCTCCAGACTGCACCTTGAGATCATAGACCTCTATACCACTACCATTAAGATTGGCACTACCCCCACCATGAAGGTCAACATATCAGACCCATATGTGGCCTTACACAATACTGAGGCTGCTGATGATGAGTTGGCCAGGATGTTTGGTAGCCTCAATGTCTAGTGTCATGTCTTACCCACCCCTGATAACATGCTCCCTTCTCCCATTGTTTAAAACCATGCACATCCAGCCTGCCACAGGAGGGGTAGCAACTAGTGGTTGCTGTGGACACTTATAATGTCTGACATCAGTAGCGACTCCACCCCATCCAGCTGGGCAACCTCCCCTAGTCCCACAGACTCCTCTAAGACTAGTGTCACACTACTACAGTCGTTTATAGTAGCTGGACCCCCATCTGCCATAGTGAACACATCAGCCAAGGCATTCATCCAGAGGTGTGAGTATATGTCCAAGAGGTCAGTGGTGTGTGCTAACACATACACTATCCATAGGCCTGGCAGACCATCCACAGACAGTGGAGGCAAGGCTGTATATTGGACTAGGTATGTTGATGTGAGATATCCTGGCCATACCAAGCCTACATATGACATGGCCTTCCCAGACTGTCATATCATTCCAAGGGGTGTGTCCAGGCTTGCAGGTGAGTTCAACAAGTCTGTAGTAGGCATTGGGATACCCCTTGGAGTGTATAAAGTATTGTTGAAGGAGATAGGCTTGAAGGAGGCAATTACAGACCCCAATACCACCAAGATCAAGTTTGCTGAGGAGTATGCATGGACTGCTGCCAAGTACTAGGGTGATGCTGATAATACCATTCAGATCGTCAAGCCTGGCAGTATCACCCCAACAGATGTTGACCTTGACAAGATGTTCAAATATGCTAGGACTGCTGGCAAGCCTATTACATCCATCAAGTGTACTGCCTTGATGAAGATAGCATTCAAAGATATCAACAGTGATGTGAGAAGTTGCAGTGACATTGTGGTATGGAACCCTACTTTCACACTCATCCACATGCTACTTGAGTCATCTGCTACAGAGGTTAGTATGGGACTTGTGATCCCTACTGGCAAGGTGTCCACAGTTGAGGCATCCCACCACATTGCTGACAACACCTTGTTGGACCTTATCTGACTATAGACTGCATACATATGGTAAGACTCCCCCCCAGTATTGTGTTGTGGTTTTAAAACTGATGAACAGTAACTACAGCATGTGGTGGTGGCACTCTAGGCAGACTTCAGCCTGATGCTCCTGATGTACCTGGCATGTCTGACCCTATGGATGCATGTATGTAAGACTTTATTAGCTATCTGACCAAAGCTTGTAGTGTTCACACCTAGTATTGTGGAGGTCCTGGCTTGAGCTGCAGCACATTATGCCATTGTGGCAGTCTCATCCACTACTACTATGTCCTTCAGTTGGACAAAGCTTCTGCCATACAATGTGAGTAGGACACTCTTAGTAGCTACAGGCATGTCCCTATGGGCAAGCCTGATCTCAACAGTCTTGATGACAAATATGAGGTGGTTATGAACACTGTTCAGAATGGTATTGTTGGTAATGTACGTATCCACATTCATGTAGAATGACACCACCACAGTCTTCCTTGAGACTACAGCCATTGTGCCACTGTGGACTCTTGGCAGTGTCTGGTAGTCTGTTGTACCCTATGAGCATTGAACATGTCACCTTGGACTTGACAGGCTTTGTATTGAGTAGGTTCTGGCCTAGTATTGACTTGTAGTTCTACACATTGAGGTCATGCTGCTCAAAGTCTACATTACTACAGACTAGCATGCATTGTGAGCAGTACTTGTTGGTAGTGGCAGTGTTAAGATCATAACTGCCATACACCACACTAGGTGCCAGTACATCACAGCAGCCCCCAAGTGCATCTGACACATAGTTCATGAAGGTAGACTTTCCAGTGCTACCTGGCCTTACTAGTATAGCATACTTGGACATGCTGCATGGGTCAACTAGTGAGTTGCCAATCACCCACATGAGTATGTCTAACTCACCTGGCATTGCCATGAATTTGCCAAAGTATATATATGGTGGACATGCAAAACCCTTCTCAAAGTCAGTAGGGTTGATCCGTGTGGAGACTGTATGATACACAGACCTTTGACAATGTCATTAACTCTAGCATTGATGATCTTGGGGGCTGTGTTGACACTTTGGAAGATGATTGACATACCACTATCCATAACAGTATGCCTTCT
>Ga0157357_1000673_pt1 | contig 14505 bp, 14 predicted proteins | sample AttcapACBM1_FD_111485 | JGI IMG/M metagenome (GOLD analysis project Ga0157357, IMG submission 111485) | Fungus gardens microbial communities from leaf cutter ant in Botucatu, State of Sao Paulo, Brazil - Atta capiguara ACBM1 | ecosystem: Host-associated > Fungi > Mycelium > Unclassified ... | reverse complement strand
GTTGATTGATATTGTAAGTCAATGGAACTTCATAGTGGCTAGACTGTGAGTTAATCCCTGAAGAGTCTGTTATCTCATGTCCAACAGGTTGGGAAGGCATGTTGTTTAGGGCCGGGGCCTCACTGATTACATGTTGTTTTCTAGCCATATTACCATTGTTAGGTTCCTGAGTGCTTTGGTTAGTCCTTTGCTCCAAATTACCTGTGGATGAAGAAGAAGCCTCTTTCTCCTCAACCTGCCTCCTCAACCTGTTCACTCCAGCTTGGGTTGGAGCTTTGAATTTCCATCCTTTCATGGTATGGGATTAAAGATGTGGTGGATGATATGGAGGATTCCCTAGACCTGGTACCCAGGTGGGACAATGACCTCCCTCTTGAAGCAGCCATATTGATATCTGTATCCATGCTAGGCGAGGATTGGACCAGTTTGTTTGACAAGAGAGCTTTGGTAGTAGTAAAAGATGATTGATTCGCTAATTCTCTTATGGGCACTACCATGCAAGTTGGTGGTAAGAGAGAAAGAAGCGATGCTTCATCAGCAGTACGACATGTATAAATAGAAAACGAAGGAAATCCATGAATAGCTTGGTAATCAAGCGTTTTATGCCTCAGTTACCACAGTGGGTCCTTCAGCTTTCACCCTGGCCGCTGCTTCCAACTCAGAAAATGATCCACTTTTTAAGCACATGTTCCTAAAGATGCCATCTCCCCTCTGAATGAGATCCCATGGACTACCGATTTCAGCGATCTGCAGCATTGTAAGCAATCAGCGGGAATGTAAGAGCAAAAGGAGACCACAAACCTGGCCGTGATCTAATACAATAAGCCGATCATAGTCGATCACGGTCCTCAGACGGTGCGCAACTAGGCAGAAAAATTAGCTTCTTCCCGAGAGAAACCACAGCCCACGTTCACCTGTGAGCAGCAGACTGTTAGTAAACTCTTCCCGAATAGTCTGCTGGATCTTTGCATCGGTAGCGAAGTCGATACTGCTTGTAGCCTCATCCAAGACGATTATTGAGGTCCGTCTCAATAAAGCACGTGCCATAGCAATCAACTGCCTTTGCCCTTGAGAGAAATTCACACCACCAGCAGAAATTTGGGTCTCCAATGTAATATTGGTCTTATTACTATCGACCTCCGTCGGAGTGCTCGGGGTGGTGAGGACGGAGCTTGCACTATCGATGTCGAGATTAGAAGTAGAGGTAAACTCCTGGTGAATGGATGGAGTGCGGGAATCGCTCGGGCTTGCGAGCATAGATTGATCTCGAGAAATGGAACCAGGTATTTTGCCAATCATCTGAACACGCTGTAGAACGTCGAGACATTCAGCATCGGTGTACTCGTCTGAATTCGGGGTTATGTATGATTCAACTGGAGTGATCGGAGGAGAGGCAGCACTCACTGAAAGGATCAAGATTGTCACGAAGGGTCCCAGAGAACAAGGTAGCATCCTAGGAAACGTATTATAAATGGGACACCACGAGTAATTAATGCACACTTGAGGAATGAAGGTCTGACATCACTCGGAGATCAGTACTCATTCAGAATAATTAATAGGTAGGCTCACAATACGCGAACGTAAGTCTTGAACTCCGATTGTCGTTATGTCAATGCCATCAATGACAATATTTCCTTCTGTAGGATCAACCTGTAACCCGATTAACAGTGGATATTAGCATCCTTAGAAGGAAGGAACCAACGAAGCGCAAAATGCTCATGGCGAGTGTTGACTTTCCACTACCAGTACGGCCCAACAAACCAACACGCTCTCCTGGCCCCAAGCTAAAAGACACGTTGCGCAAAACCGAGGGCAGTTCAGGAGCATACTTGACAGTGAGATTTTCAACAGAGATTAAGGATGGGCCACTACTACTAGAAGGCCAATAGGCAGGGGCCCGGTTAGATTCAATTATGGCTGGTGGTTCCTGAGGTAAATCAAGACTGGATGCACGATGAGGATCGTAAAAACTGATAAAGAGATCGCCTCACTATTCCACGACACGTTCGACAGAGCTATTTACTATTAGTTTCTGTTGTATCTGAACCGAGAGGAAACGCGCACTTGAGATCCAACTCGAGTGCTGTGGGGTTCATCGTCAGAGAAGACCATATTATATAGCCAAGTAATACTTACCTGTCCAGAAGCGGCACGCCCAGTAGACTGATACAATGAGTGAGACATGACTTCACATAAAGGTCTAACTTCCGGCTCACCTGACATCGTGAAAGCCATAGCACTTGTAATACATACACCAGCCAAGCCCGCTCCGTTTGCCAACGTAGAGATTGAGAAAAATGTTGTCACAAGGACAGCTAGTCCGCCGAGAGTATCAAAATTCAACAGTAACCAGCGGTTTGTCATCCAGAAGCCATACCACATCTCATGAAAGAATTAGCAATTGAAAACTTAGAATTACTCAACTCAGAGATACCTTGGTCGTGATGTCAATCTTGCGGTGTAAACTATTCAGGAACCTATTTTCAGCAGAGAATGCCCGAACTGTGACAATGCCTTCCAGAAGTTCACCGAAGTCAGAGAAAATGGGCGATCGAGAGTTCGATTCCATGCGACGAAGATCGCGTCCGGTATTCAGGTAGCCAATGGCGAGTTCATAGTACCCAAAACCAATAAAAAACGCCGGGATGAGGAAACCAGGGAAAATGACACTGGAAACATCTGGTCAAGGGTTCAAATTGGAAGAGAAGAGAACTGACGCTACGGTAAGGATCGCGGCGAAGAAACTGGCCAGAGATGAATTGACAGCTTGGAGAGAACCCGCCAAAGAAGAGTCGATCGTTTCAATATCCTGATATATGACTTATTGTGAGCTAGCGATCGGGCATGATCGGGTGCCGCACTTTGCCAAAGCGATTCAACATGCGTCCTTGAGGTGTGGTATCATGAAATCTGAAGGTGGCCCTCACCACCGTAACGAGTAACTGTCTATGCAAATTATAATATATCAATCGTGAGCTGACGGCCCCTTTTAAAAACTCACTTGAACAACATCCTCGAAGCTCTCAAGGCTCCAGTATATTGAGTAGTAACGGACAGTACGTTTGCAAATGCAGTTCCAAGTCCAATCGCAGCGTAAATCCCGATATAGAAGTATGGGTGGTTCATTGCATCCGGCCAACTGATGTCGAACATACCAAACGAGAATGTACGGGGTAGGGTTTGATGAGAGTGTTGTTGATATGAAGAGGGGTATCCATTCATTGGAATCTCGTACTCCATAGCACTAAATGATCTGAATGCATAATCAGGAACTCGATCGTGTCTCTCGTATGCTTCTCCCCAGGTCTAGATCATAAATAAGTCCAATCGTTAAGATGGGCATTGGCAATGGCAATGATACTCATACCTTAACCCAGAACTTCTCACCAACGCCCAAAAGCTGTGTGATAACTACCAAAACACCAAGGATAACCCACGTCCAGTAAGATCTGTGAGCAAAGTTTGTATTCGCAGCAGAATTTGATCCATAGAATGCTCACGAAGCTTTCAGATAACTCTTATAAATTCTCCATTTAACACCACCGGTATCTCGATGCTCATCCTTGACCAGTTTTCTTGGTTTCTTCGTGGCAGCATCTTTCGGAGTCTCTATCCCGGCAGCTCCCCTTACAGCAGCCCCTTCAACTTCAGTAGTACATGCCTTGGTGACAACGACTTCGTGTTTCTTGGCTTCGACTCCAGCATCATAAGCAATATTATCGAGAGCACCTTGCGAACGGAGATCCTTGATTGTACCATGCGTATCGATTCGGCCATCAAGCATACGGACAAGGTAATAGGCTCCGGGAAGAACGAGTTCGACATGATGTGTGACAAGAATCTGTAACTGAGTAAAGCTGGGCTCAGCATCGAGACGGAGGAGTGAAACATACTACTGTACGATCGACAAGCAGTGGTCCCTGGAATAAATGTTCGTACAGGAATCGCGACGTATGACTATCCTGGAACTGGAGGTAAGGGACTTCGACAACTATAAGTACGTGCTTGAGGAGACCCACGACAGCACTGAGAGGATCATCCAACAAAATGTATTTTGTCCTCGCATAAACAACCCTAGCAAGCGCAACTCTAGCTTTTTGGCCTCCTGAAAGACTCACACCCCTGTTCAAAGGTGTTATTCTTGAATTTGAAGACTAGACCCGCTAAATACTCACCTCGCACCAATTTCAGTTTGATCTCCATCTTCCAGCATTTCCAGGTCCGGTCTGAGCGCACAAGCCTCGATAACCGCGTTATATCGCTCCTCGTCAAAAGGATACCCAAATAAAATGTTATCCTTAATTGATTGATGCCTCAACCACGGTGACTGAGCCGCATACGAAATTGAATGCATGAGCCCGTTTTCGTCAACTTGAGAAGGCTTTTTGCACATGATAATGCGGCCGGAGGTAGTCGTCATTTCTCCCAACAGAGCCATCTAATAGGGTGGGGTAAATAGAATGTAGACGAGACTTAACCGATAACATACCAAAAGTGCCGTCTTTCCCGATGCTGTAGGTCCCGTGACAATAGTCAACTCTCCTTCAGGGAACCGAATGCTCAGATCCTTCAACTCAAATCTCCGATCCTCATCGGGAGCCGTGAAGTCAATAGAGGTAGACTCAACTTCATCACTGGAGGCTTCCCTGGAAAAGGAAGAGGAATCACGCATGCTAGTTGATGAGGGATCGCGCGCCATTTCATTCATATTACTTCTGGTATTATCTTCCTTATGTTGCGGTACTTCATTCCATCTGAACGATGCACTATCAAAGCCTAATCCATCCTCTAAGTCCAGGCTTTCACCGGCCGAGGGTGAAGCAGAAGCGTTCTTCTTGAGGGAAGAAACCTGTTCGGAGACTTCGTCTTCGTCGAGATAGACGGAGATACGATCAAGTGCTACGCGGGTCTTCATATTGATTGAGCATGGTGTATGTGGAGAAATTTCCACAGGCCTACCTGCAGAAGCTGGATCATGTAGGTTGGAATAATGTTAAGCGGTAGCCTATGCCATCCATGAGTAATCGTCAGGACAGGTAATCATTTAAAGCACCTGATCATGCCAAAGAGTGCAATTGCCTGGTATTTCAAAAGCATATCGGCTTCAAGAACCCTCTTCTAGGTAATGAAAACTTACCGTAAAGGCAGTGGACACGTCGAGAACGTTGCCTTGCAGGACATAGGCGAGGAACGAAGTGATGGAAACAAGAATGGGGGCACAGGACCAAAGGACATAGAACATCACTGAGTTGAACCGAGCTATGAAAACACAGTGAGATCTAGGGGAAACCATAAATTGGAGAAATCTGTACCTTTCACCATCCATCTCAACTCATACCTCCGGGCATCAAGTGCACGCTGGATCCAGCCGTCCTCCCAAGCAAAAAATTTGATAAACTTAACCTACACCGAAAGCTAAATCAGGTTGGGAACCCCAAAACTGGAGACGCATGTACAGAACCAATGAGTTCACTTAGAACTCCCATGCGCTTGTCCCTTGCAGCCAAGATACCCTTCTGAATCCTCACACTCCTGCGTGAAATAATGTTATTAAGAGGCCAACCGATGAGCAGGACACCAAATCCAGCGAAAGCACTCCAACCAAGTAGTCTACATCGTTAGTTAATTGCAAGTTTGAGATGGTACATATCGAAGTACGTGCTGGTATAGGAAAACTCCTGCTATTGCGATCTCAAAGGGTGCACCATAGAGGAAGTAGAGAGCAGAACACGTTTGGGCGATCTAAGTAATTATCAGACTCTGATCAGCGGATACATATTGCACACATACTCTGTTCGCATCTCCTGCCATGAGGTTTACAATTTTACCAACGTCGGCCCCAGCTTTTGGGTCATCGGCTTTAGTAGCATCGTCCTTCTTCACTTTCTTCTCGATCTTGTTCCTGTCTGAAGACAACCATGAAACCACCACTTCGTGAGCTGTTGTACACGACTTACTTTTGGAGTGTCCGGCATCTACTTTCTCCTCCCGTTCCTCAGTTGTATTCCTAGCAGTAATGCCTGAGTAGTCTTTTCTCTTGAGAGCTTTCTCGTAGATGGAAGCCATGAGCTCTGATCGGATACGAGTGGATGCTCGACGACCGAACCACAAATGTTGTACGTCAGTCTGGGCCTAAAGAAAAACTTTTGAGCATCGTTGTATGCAGTAAATATAAAAGGTCTGACTTTTGCAATAGTACAAAGGAAGGCCAGAAGAGCATAAATATAAGCTTTATTCCTACTTGCACGAGATAAATTTTCGTTGTCAATCTCTCGAAGGATGCGCCTCGGGCTTATGAGCGACGAATCTCTCAAAAGCGATCAAAAACATACTGTAGGAAGAATGGACCCATGTAGTTGAATGCAACGCTGACAAGAGTCAAGGAAAAATCGAGACTATCATGGTGAAGGAGTGAGTCGTTGTCCAGCAGGACCTCGTTGGGGACATACATGAGATCAAGAGAATTCGCAGCCCAGATCCTTCGTAGTAGAGTTGAACGCCTGGGACCTACGTGAATTGTGGCGTGAAAGGCAAAATATTGTCACAAACTTGGTTCGACCAAATTTAATGAACACAGGACGAGACTGCAAGGTTGGGCTCAAATCCCATACATCATCTTCATTCAGGGTTTCATAGCGGCCCTAGAGGAGTATCTCTGAAACATTGTGAGTAATGGAATGGTCACCAGCTCACCTTGCGCACTAAGGGGTACACCCAACTAAATGTCACCCAGCCGAAGAGCGAGGTATAATCTTCAGCTGTGACCGTACGTCCCTACTGATATATGAGTATAGGCAGTGCGATGATTGGGGGTGGGATTACGATGTCATCTTCTTTGACTCGGTTGCTTGGTAGTGCAAGGGGCATCCCCCCCACTACAATTAACATTCCCGTCGTTGCGACCAGACTCATAGTAATCAGGATCAGAATGTCCCAGTTGGGCAAAGGCACTTGATAAGCGCTGTGATCATACATGTAGCCTCCTAGTTCTAAAGTGCCTGCAGCAAAAAGCAACAAATAGACAACCAAGACATCGAAAGGGGGTGTCATGCTCGGGCGCGCGACTGGACAGATGGCGGTGAATAGCCAGACACTCGCATAGATGAGAGCTCTGGTTCCTTTCCACCAGTGGTTGTTGTCGCTATAGATGAGATAGGATCCATAGGCCAACCAACACAGGGTTTCCACGATCCCGACGAGCACGAAGATGAGTGTGCGCCAAAGCGACTTAGAAACACGATCTAGGGCGCCTTCAGCCCTCTGTACGACAGGTTTATCCTCAAGGGGACCCTGTTCTCTAAGTGCTTCAGCTTCAGAAAGTGTAAGGTATGAGCGGACACGTGGAGTGACAGGTTCGAATAGGTGGCGGATGGGAGTGATGGAGAAAAGACAAAGTGCAAAGACAAAGACACCTGGTATGAGGGCACCCCATGAGGCTCTGACACATGGGTCCCCAACGTCCAAGGGACTCTTGTCGGCACACAGATTCATGCCAAGGTGACGCGTATGGGAAGGTCCAAATACAGAGGCAAGTTCCGGGATCAGTCAAACTATCTAACATTTTCAAACAACAGTTGATGATCTTTTATTCACGAGTAGACAAGCTCTAACATGTCTGTGTTGTTTAAATCTGTTACTACTACGTTGATGTTTCCCATGTGTCTGTTGATTTCTAGTCCCAATAATGCAAACCAAGTTACTCTGTAATTTCTGCTTCTGGTTCTATCTACATTGAAAGTGTCAAATAGTCTGGGTAGTAGTGCTATCTTGATCTTCTCTCACTAGCTGTTCATCTATAATGGGTACAAAATATTCCAGCACTCTCTAGATTTGGTTAGGCTGCCTGGTCTTTCATCTTGTCCATCTATGAAGCTGGGTGGAACTCTTTGAAAACTGACAATCATAATAGAACATTTTGACAGAATGTTATATTCAAGTTCACTCCAAAGAACTTTAGCAATAAACCAGACAAGAAGGCAGAAACACATAATACAGGTAAGAAAGCTGAGATTTCTAGAGTTCTGCCTCCTATTTCATCCAGGCCAAGTAAGAAGATCCTAAAAAATCAAAATTCTTCCAGAATAAAGGTAAGAGTTCAATAAGCAATTCAAACAACAAGAATAGACATTCATATGCCCAAGCTTCATCTCCTAATGTCAAGAAAATATTGAAAATCAAAGAAAGCTTCCCCAACATTTCTTTGAAGAAAATAGAAAAAATACATAAGACTATCAACAATCCAGATAAGGTAAAGCTGAGGATCAATATGACTACAAAAGGGCCTTCTAAACAACAGGTTATAATACCTATGGACTCTGACAATATTTCTAAGTTTATGTCTTTGTTTGGCAAACATATCTTTAACATCAACAGGGCTTTAAAGAACATCAAGTCCAAAATCTTGGCTGACTTTGTTTACACTGATTATTGAGATCTTATCATCACAACAAACAAGGTCATATCCCAATCCAACCTTAATACCATTGAGAACTAGAATATCATGTCTCCTCACCTTCCTCAATCAAAATCTTATCTCAAAATTATAGATATTCCTTACATCATAGAATGTTGTGGCAACTACTAATCCCAAAGACTAATAGTAGCACAAGAAGTAAATCTTTTAGTAAGATATCATTGTGGAAATCACAAGAGAACTCAACAAAAAGTCTCTGCTGCATTTCTATACTATGTATACAAAAGTCTCATGGTCTGTGCTAGCAATAAATAACCCTACCCTAATGTCCATGCATTGTCCATATTTCCATCATGCCTCACTCTCATGTTTTCCATAAGGACACCATACCATATATATATGTCCTAACATCATTCTTCTAGTTCTTTCTCCCAAAGTCTAGGCCTATGACCTCACATCATGTGACATGTCATGTGACTGCAGTCATGTGCCTCTTCATTGTCAAAATAAAAATAAATAAAAATAAAATCAAAAGAAAAGGAATATTAAATCAAGAAAAATAGATAAAAGAAAAAGAAAAATGTTAGTGTCCAAGTGTACCATAACATAGAAGGCAATAACATTCTAATCAACTCTAATGTCATTAAATCCATCATTCAATCTATACATATCTTTAATGATGTGTACCTAGCATTAAAAACCATATGTCATCAAGATGTCACCTAAATCTGATATAGCAATTATTTGGATTGATATTTGGGATGCCCAAAGTAGTATAAAAGCCAAATGCCTAATTAACAAATACTTCAATGTCAGTAATTATATTGCTACCATTTGAGAAGTAAACATGAACCCTAGTATCTCCTAATACAAGAATTGCTAGAAGTGAGAATATACAACTTTTGCATGCTATACTCAAGGCTCAAGGTATGTTAAGTGCAATAGACCTCATAAGATTAAACATCATAGACACTTTGCTTGATGTTGTAAAGCCAACTTCAAGATTAATCTGCCCAGACTAGAAACCAAACAAGGAAAACCATATTCTCATAGCTTCAAGTGCTTGAACTGTAAATAATGGCATTCAAAGAAGTATCAGGAGCTTCATGACAATAGAAGGAAGTCAACTCACTGAGTTGTGGGCAGTGAGGATATATAATTTTAAAAAATCTCCATCTTTTTTCAAAAGAACAGAACTCTCACTGACATTATCCTAGAAACTAAGAAAGACTTTGACATTTTTTTAATCCAGGAACTGCCATGGGCATTCATTTGTTCTATTCCAAGTTCTTCTAGTGAGGAAGGAGACAAAGTAGTAGGTACTCCCAATCATTCTGACTGGCTTACATTTTCTAGGCCTTTGATTAATGACCATGATCACCTAAGGGTTATCACTTATATCAATATGAGACTTGCTCACTGATGCTTCTCTTTTAAAAAAGACATTTTTAATCATAGAGATGTCAACTGTTTTTCATTCTTTAATAATAGTTTCATTTTCTTCATGATCAATGTTTATTCCAATAAACATCAGACAGCTTTGAAATATCTCATGGATACTGAAGCTAATCTCAGTAACATTCTAGTTATGGCTGGGAATTTTAATATCAGAAACAGTAATTGAGATCCTTCTTACTCCTTTTACTCATCTCATAGTGACTCTCTCTTGGAAATAGCTGATTCTTTCAATCTTAAATTATCAATTCTTATCCAACAGGTACCAACTTAATATTCTAATAACTCCAATGATGCAAACTTAGTCATTGATTTACTTTTTCTTTGCCCAAATTCAATCAAAATCAACAACCACTATATTTTACTGGGACTTTGATATCCATCAGACCATGCTTCTCTAATCATTGATATCTCTATTAAAGAAGAATTTTTGCAAGAAAAGTATCAAACTATTATCAAGAACAGTGAGGAAGAAGCAAATTTTATCTCAGATCTCACCAAAGTAATAGAAAATATTGACATATTGCATATACCAAACAAAGATTCTCTTAAAGTTATAGTTCAAGAATACACAAGATTTCCAAATTCATCTGGTACAAACACTCATACTGTGTCAATATTACTAAATACTCCAAAGCATGGTGAAATGAGGAGTATTAGAACAAATTGACTAATTACAAATCCTCCAAAATAATTGAGGACTGGAGGATTTTCAAATGAATCATCAAGAAGACAATATATATATATATTGATGACAAAATTCAAGAAATAGCATCAAAAAATTGTAGACCACAGGACCTCATAAGCTGGATCAAAAAGTATAAATTACTAGCAATTAAAGCATTGCAATTCAACAGCCAACCATACATTAAAATCAACAATCTATAGCAAGCATTACATCAAACATTCAATTTGGCACAGAATTATCAAATTAACCCTAGCCTTTTAGATGAACTTCCATCAAAACAAATGTATAAATAGTCTTCTTTCTCTAAAGAGAAATTCAAGAGTGCTATTACCAAATGCAATAATTTGTTCACTTCTGAACTGAATTATATTTTATGGAGACACCTTAAGGCAGCCATCAAAGATGATAAATGCCTTACTAATATCATTAATATTGCTAATTTGTGCATTAACTTAGATCTATGGCCTTCATATTTCAAAACCTCTTCATCCATCATTATCTCTAAGTCTAATAAGATGGCTTATGATTCTCCAAAAATGTTTTGACTGATTGTTCTTTTAAACACTCTGGGAGAATTCATTAAAAAGATCATTTGTGAAGATCATTTGTGAAAGACTTCAATTTCAATTAATTTCTATGAATTTTGTATACTTGAATCAATTAGAAAGTTTGAAACAACATCTAGCCATTGATATAGGAGTCTTCCTTGCTCATATCATTTATTTGAGATAGGTCAAAAACTTTCAAACAAGTACATTGGCCTTTAATATTGCTCAGTTCTTCCCATTACTTAATCATCAGCTACTTCATTTAATCCTGAGCAAAGCTAGTTTTAGTCCTAAAGTCTCTTTGCTCTTTGCTAATTATTTAATTAGTAGTTGTGTTGGAAAGTACTCATCAAACTGTTTCTAATGATATATTATACATTATATGAAGATCAGTATTTATAGGAAAACTCAATATTTGTGGAACAATTTCATTTCTTCTTTTTTCAATGTGGATGTAGGTATAAGACAAGGTTCTGTTCTTTTCTCTATTCTTTTAGCCCTTTACATTTCATTGATTTTTTATATTTTTGAGAAAAGATCAAAAAATCTCAATATCCTAGTATTATTTCTTTCTTTGTTAACAATGGACTTTTCATCTCACAAAAAAATCTTTTGATAAAACAAATGCTTTTCTTTTCTATAGTCATAATATCATTTCATCTCTACTCAATCAGTTTGGACTAGTTATAAAACATAGAAAATCTGAGATCTTTCACTTTTCCAGATCTCATGAACTCTTTAACCCTCCTCCTCTTAATCTCATCCCTCTTGGAGGACCTACTCTTCACCCAAAAGATAGCTAGAGGTATCTAGGTTCCATCTTTGACAGAAAGTTGTCTTTTCGACAGCACATCAATTTTTACTCCAATAAAGCGCTGTTCACCATCAAATGTATGAAAATGCTAGGAAATTCAACAAGAGGTCTACTCTCTCATCAAAATTGACTTCTATATAGGATATGTGTTCTTTATATAGCACTTTACAGTCTTTCTTTGTGGTTCTTCAATAAGGTCTCTCTTTCATATTCTCTCAAGGAACTCAGAAAAATGCAATATAAAACTGCTCTCTGAATTATAGACACTTTTTGTATCTCTTCTACATGGGAAGTTGAAGCCATTACTAGTTTAACTTCCATCCATTTGCATTTTAAAAAATTCAGTGGAAGATATTAAATCAGAATCTCTACATTAACATTGAATTATGCAATCAGCACTCTTCTTAAAAGTAGACACACCAACAATTTCTCTCCATATTGTCTCTCCTTGGAAAATATGACCACCAAGCAGCAATTTAAAATCAAGAGTCTCATTGTAGACACAAAAAATTGTCCCAATGGAATTTTTCCATCTTTTGATTCTCTTAATAGTGAATTTTCTCTTGGTTTTAGATTAATTGACAATTTTTCTAGTTATTTTTCTTTTCATTGAGCAAACTGCAAAGATAAAGAAAGCAAAGCCACTTATCTTCATAATATTGACAATATCTTCTCAAATACATCATTGGATCCCAAATCTGTCATCATTGTTTCTAACACTAGTATTAGAAACAATGTTGCCACATATATCTCTCACATCCATTCTCATCTTAATAATGTCAAGAAAACAATTCATCACACTGTCAATGTCACCTCAACTGAGGCCAAACTCTTTGCTATCAGATATAGGATTAACCAAGCTATCCAAATTTCAGAAGCTACTCATATCATTATCATTATAAATACAATTCATATGGCTCAGTGCATCTTTGATTCTACAGTTCATTCTGATCAACTACAATTAATTGCTATAGCAAAGAATCTTAGATCATTCTTTTTTAAGCACTCAATAAATTCTATCAAATTCTGGGATTGTCCAAGTAATGACAAATGGCCCCATTATTGATCAGTTAACAAAAACATGAAGAAATTTAATCTTACTCTGATATTTCCTTGCAAAGAGTCATGGGACTTCAATAAAAAAGAAGAATATGACAATATTATCAAAAATTGGTAAAGACATTCTAAGCATCAGATCTCAAGGGTAATCACTTCCTCAATCTTTGTTATATGCAAGTCCACTTATCTGGAAATTACATCCCCACAGTGATATCATCTCCCAATTATACAAGCCTGCCTTCCATGGTAGCCACCTTTCTTGCAACATGTCTTACAGCAGTGTTGCAACCATCCAGGTATTCCATCTTCTACAGTGGAGATACTTTTATCCAACTTGGTCTTCTATGACAGAGTTACTCCTGTCAGTGTTTCAACACTGAAACCTCCACTCAGAGTAATAGGGGCTATACCACTGAAACCCTGAGCATCTCCTATAGTAGGAACTCATATATAAAACTAGTAGTTACACTGTAATTTGCTAGTCTGATAATCGACAAAAATAAATTCTTATTGAACTTGATCTCTAGTATTCAATAGTAACACATTAAATCAGCACTTACTCCCATCTCAGACTTCTTTCTATCATCTGAAGTTACAACCACATAGTAGACAGGCAGTACAGCACATAAGCTGAAGCCAAGGTCATTTAACAAGTCCACACATCTCTGAGTCTATCTTGTGGACTTTCACCCCTAGTATGAACCATACCTGACAATCTTTTAGATAATGAACTCCATACTCTTGTACATTAAGGGGGTCCATAGATCAAGCAATTTGGCCATTTGCACTCACTATATACAAGGGCCACTAGAGCTATTACAAACTATACCCCTATAGAAGAATATTGCCTAAGGTTTTTTCTAAGAGAGGACTTTAGCTGTTTATGTAAAGTATACCTAATTGAAACAAAACATCATATTCTCCATGAATACAGGAGATATAATAAGTATTGGAATTAGTTAGATATCTATAGTTCTGTACCATATATTTATTGCCATCCTTCTTTCCTACAAATGCACCTTTCTTCTTCTATGTTGAGTTATTTACCAGCTACCTTTTCTTTTTATAAAGATATTACTTAGTGTAGTAGTTTGTTCTGCTTGTTTTATATATTAGTTATTTCTTTGATTATTATTCTTTCTTTTTGTGTGCTTTGTTAGTCCTTATATAAGTATTTATAATGTAGCTACCACAGACTGCCTTCATACTCTATATAATAAATTGATGATTTAAAAAGAAAAAAGTGTGATGTGACATTATAAATGATGGTCACATATGTTACAGTCACTTATCACATGATCATGTGACACAAAAAAGATTATAGAAGGTTCTAGGATAGATAACATCATATTATTACAAACTTAAGACCTTAGAGTGAGTCAAGAATAAAAACTTTGTATTAGGTGTAACACAAGAGAACTCAATAGAGAACTCTGTACAATAATGTCTACCTTATATACTAATAGCTCATGGTCCATGATCTACTACTTTAGCCTACTCTAAATAACTATGTGTAAGTCTTAAGGTC